>TARA_B100001057_G_scaffold282114_1_pt1 | contig 32245 bp, 36 predicted proteins | sample TARA_B100001057 | Tara Oceans TARA_B100001057 (sample SAMEA2621839) | marine metagenome | biome: marine biome (ENVO:00000447); feature: surface water layer (ENVO:00002042); material: "saline water (ENVO:00002010), including plankton (ENVO:xxxxxxxx)" | depth 5 m | reverse complement strand
TTATGGGTTTAATTATGATCAAATATCTCTTATAATTTTAGCATTAAGTAAAAGAAATAATAGTAAGTTTTTTTCTGACAAATATGTTCTGATCAATGATAGAAAATCATTCTATATTTTTAGAGAAAAGATATTTAAGAAAGAGAAAGTTGAAATTAAAGGAATAGGTATTGTTAATGTTGGATCAAAAAAAATCGAGGTTAAAAAGTACTCGAACAAACTATCTCCAATAAATAGAAATAAAAATAATGCTCAATGTGATTATGATAAAGTTTGTTTTCCAGTTGTGATTAGAAATTATAAAAAAGGAGAAAAGTTCCAACCTCTAGGTATGAAAAATACCAAAAAAATTTCCAGTTTTTTATCTGATAATAAAGTGTCTTTTGTAGATAAAATGGATCAACTTGTTGTTGTTGATGCAGGTGGGACTGTTATTTGGTTGGTTGGACAACAAATTAACGATAAAATAAAAATTAATACAAATACTCAAAATATTTTAGAGTTTGAAATAATTTAATTTTAAATTAAAACTTTCTCTCTCATTATCTAATTTTACAAAAAAAAAAAAATGAAAGTAACAGTAGTTGGAGCAGGAAATGTTGGTGCAACTTGTGCTGACGTCTTAGCTCAAAGAGAAGTTTGTAATGATGTAGTCTTGGTTGACATAAAAGAAGGATTATCCGAAGGTAAAGCACTTGATATTTTTCAGAAATCACCAATTAATTTATATGATACTAGAACTGTAGGGTCTACTAATGATTATACACTTACAGAAAATTCAGATGTCGTAGTAATTACATCAGGATTACCTAGGAAGCCTGGAATGTCAAGAGATGATTTAATAGGTACAAATGCTAAAATAGTAGAGTCTGTTACTAAGAACATTATCAAGCATTCACCAAATTCTATTATAATTATAGTTTCAAATCCACTAGATGTTATGACATACCAAGCTCATATAACCTCTAATTTTGATAGAAATAGGGTGATGGGTATGGCAGGAATATTGGATACCGCAAGATATAGAGCTTTTATAGCTGGTGAACTCAACATATCACCAAAAGATATTCAGGCAGTACTTTTGGGAGGCCATGGAGACACAATGGTACCTCTACCAAGATATACAACAGTCTCAGGAATACCTGTCACTGAACTTATTAATGATAAAAAACTATACGAAATAATTGAGAGGACGAAGTTTGGGGGCGGAGAACTTGTGAAGCTTATGGGAACTTCGGCTTGGTATGCACCCGGTGCTGCTGCAGCTCAGATGGTCGAGTCAATTGTTAAAAATCAAAAAAGAATCTTCCCAGTTTGTGTGAAATTAGAGGGTGAGTATAATATTGATGATTGCTATTTAGGAGTCCCTGTTATTCTTGGATCTAACGGTATTGAGAAAGTAATAGAGCTAGATTTAAATTCAGATGAGATTACATTACTTGAAGAGTCTAGATCTCATGTTAAAGAGGTAATGTCAGTTCTTGAAAATCTTTGATGAATTCCAAATCGATTAATGATAGTAATCTAATTAGTAGGGACTTAAGTTGGATCAATTTTAATTACAGAGTTTTAGATCAGGTAAGAAGTAAATCTAGAGGTGTCTTAGATAAGTTAAAATTTCTATCAATAGTTGCCTCAAATTTTGATGAATTTTTTGAAATTAGAGTTGGTAGCTTATATAATTATATTGATAATAATAAAACTAGAATTGATTACTCTGGGATGAGAGAAAAACCATTTAGAGAGTATCTTCTTGACCAGTCAAAAACTTTTTTTAATGATTATAATAGATGTTTCTCCGAAGAAGTTATATCAATTTTAAAAAAACAAGATATAATAATAGGTGAGGTTAATGATTTAGATGAGGAAGGTAAAAAGAGGATAAAAAAATATTTTAAGAAGACAATCTTCCCGATGCTTACACCAATGGTATTTGATGACCTCCATTCATTCCCAATCCTAATGAACAAGGTTATAATATTTGGAGTTGTTACTAAAAATAAAGCCTCATCAAATAAAAAAAAGATTTCCTTTATCCAAGTACCAATTAATCTTCCTAGGTTTTTCGAATATAAAATTCAAAATAAAATATTTTTTATCCCTATCGAAAAAATTATATCGAAATACATTTCTAAATTTTTCAGAAGTATAACAATTGAAAGTGTAAGTCTATTTAGAATCATAAGAAATGGGGATTTCACCTTGGAGGAATCGGAAGATATTGAAATTAACTTTTTAGAGGAATTAAAACAAAAATTAAAGGATAGAAAATTTAGTAGAGTGGTAAGATTAGAAGTTAGTAATTCATTCGATGACTATCTTCTGAAATCTCTAAAAGAAAGATTCAAACTTGATGAGTATAATATTATGCAGTTACCTGTTAATTCTATAATAGATTTTACTTCTTTAAGACAAATTTATGAGTTTGAAGAGTTCTCTGATTCTTTTTTTGAGTATCCAAATCCTATTCAGTCTTTTGATATGGAAGGATCCAGTAATAAAAATATTTTTGAAATTCTATCAGAAAAAGATATATTTCTACATCATCCATATAATTCATTTGATCCTATTATTCGTCTACTAAACGAGGCTGCAGAGGATCCTAATGTTTTATCAATTAAAATTACTCTATACAGGACTGCAAAGAATTCACGGGTAATAGACGCCCTACTAAAAGCTGCAGAAAATGGAAAACATGTATCGGTCTTGTTTGAGGTAAAAGCAAGATTTGATGAAGAAAATAATTTAAAAAATGGATATCAATTAGAGAGGGCAGGCTGCTATGTTATATATGGTATTGGCTCATTAAAAACTCATACCAAGCTCTTGTTAATTGTAAGAAGAGAAGGGAAAAAAGTAAAGAATTATGCACATATGGGCACAGGAAATTATAATGAGACAACGTCAAGGTTATATACTGACTTGAGTTTAATGACCTCTGACCAGAATTACACCAAAGATGCTTTAGAATTTTTCAATGTAATCACTGGGCATTCAGTACCTGAAGATTACGAGAATTTAATAACAGCTCCAATATATATGCGAGATAAAATTTTGGATATGATTGAAAAAGAGATATCGAATTCTAAATCTGGAATTGATTCAAAAATTTGTATTAAAATTAATTCGCTTCAAGATAAGAAGGTTATAAATAAATTATATGAAGCCAGTAATAGTGGAGTTAAAATCTGTTTAATTGTTCGGGGGATTTGCTGTCTACGTCCTGGAAGAAAAAATTTAAGTGAAAATATTGAAGTTATATCAGTTGTTGGTGATTACTTAGAACATAGCAGGATATACTATTTTCATAATTCTGGGGATTCAATAATCTACTCTGGGAGCGCTGATGTTATGATAAGAAGCTTTAAGAGGAGAATTGAATCTTTGTTCAAAATAAATGAGGATTTTATTAAAAAACAGGCTATTACTATCTTAAACTATAATTTGAGAGATAACTGTAATTCATACATACTAAAAGAGGATGGTAATTATGTTAAAAAAGAGTTAATGTCTGGTGAAAAGTTTGATTTATTTAAAGAGTTTTATAACCTGAAGAAAAATAATTTAGAGGGTTCAATTATTTTATAAATAGATATTATCATTTAAAATAATATTATATATTTCTGATATGAAAAAACTAAAAATGGGTATGATAGGAGGCGGATTAGGCTCATTCATTGGGGCCATTCATAGAAATGCAGCTCTACTAGACAATTGTATAGATTTAGTTTGTGGTTCATTTAGCTCAGATTTTCAAAATTCTTTAGAAACTGGAGAGAACTTATACCTGGAAAAGAATAGAGTATATAAAACTTACGATGAAATGATAAGTAAAGAGTCATCTAAAAGTGAAGATCAGCGAATGGATATTGTTTCAATTGTAACTCCAAACCATCTTCATTATGATCCCGCTATTAAATCTCTAGACAATGGTTTCCCAGTAATTATTGATAAACCCTTAACCTTTGACTCGAATCAGGCAAAAAAATTAGTAGAAAAAGTAAACCAAACCAAGTTACCTTTTGCCGTCACTCACACATACACTGGTTATCCAATGATAAAAGAAGCTAAAAACATAATTAAATCGGGTAAGTTAGGTACGATAAGAAAGGTTGCTGTAGAGTATCCTCAGGGTTGGTTAACTACTAGCTTAGAAAATACTGATAATAAACAGGCTTCATGGAGAACGGACCCAAGCAAGTCAGGTAAAGCTGGAAGTATGGGAGATATCGGGACACATGCAGCAAATATGGTTGAATATATAACAGGAAAAAAAATAATTAAGCTGTTTGCGAAAGTTAATACAGTTGTTGAAGGTCGGCTGCTTGAAGATGATGGTAACGTACTAATATCCTTAGAGGACAATATAGAAGGTAATTTGATGACTAGTCAAATTGCAACTGGAGAGGAAAATGATTTAAAGGTACGAGTTTGGGGAGAATTAGGAGGTATCGAATGGAAACATTCAAAACCAAATACTTTAATACATAAACTTAATGGAAAACCAAATCAGATATTAAGAGCTGGAGTTGATAACTCCTATCTCTCCGAGTTTGCGTTATCTCATTGTAGAACTCCTTCGGGACATCCAGAGGGATTTATAGAAGCATTTGCTAATATTTATAGAAATTTCTCATACGCAGTAAATAACTATAAAAATTCAATAGAACATGATCCAATATTCGATTTCCCAACTGTTGAAGATGGATATAGAGGAATGAAATTTATTGATGCAGTAATTGAATCATCTAAATCATCTAAATGGATTAATGTATAATATGAAAACAATAAAAGGACCGGCAATTTTTTTAGCTCAGTTTATGGACGATAAAGTTCCATTTAATGATATCGAGTCAATATGTATGTGGGCATCAAGTTTAGGATATAAAGGAGTTCAGATCCCAACTTGGGATAAAAGATGCATTAATTTAAAAAAAGTTGCTGAAGATAGTGCATACGCAAATGAGTACAAGTTGATGGTTGAAGGTTGTGGAGTTAAGATAACAGAGCTTAGTACCCACTTACAGGGTCAGTTAGTTGCCGTAAATCCCTCCTATGACACTATGTTTGATGGTTTCGCCCCAAAAGAATTAAGAAATAACCCCAAAAGTCGTACAGATTGGGCTGTAGATCAACTTATGTTGGCAGCAAAAGCAAGTAAAAACTTAGGACTATCAGCTCATGTAACATTCTCTGGTGCACTAATATGGCCATATGTATATCCATGGCCACAAAGACCTGCGGGATTAGTTTCTACTGGATTTAATGAGCTAGCCAAAAGATGGATTCCAATATTAGATGAATTTGATAGAAATGGGGTTGATTTGTGTTATGAAATTCATCCAGGTGAAGATTTACATGATGGTATAACTTTTGAAAGATTCTTATCTGCTACAAAAAATCATTCAAGAGTAAAAATGCTATATGATCCGAGCCACTATATCCTACAACAAATGGATTACATTAAAAATATTGATATTTATCATGATTATATAAAAATGTTTCATGTCAAAGATGCAGAGTTTAATCCTGATGGAAGAGCGGGTGTGTACGGTGGTTATGCTGATTGGGTTGATAGGCCAGGAAGATTTAGGTCTCTTGGGGATGGGCAGATCGATTTTAAATCAATTTTTTCTAAACTCACTCAATATGGTTTCGATGGCTGGGCCGTCCTGGAATGGGAATGTTGTATTAAGAGTAATGAACAGGGTGCGGTTGAAGGAGCTAAATTTATTAAAGATCATATTATCCAGGTAACGGAGAAGTCTTTTGATGACTTTGCAGATTCTGGTTCTGATGAGAAGGGAATAAAAAAAATATTAGGATTATAGCATTAAAGCTTCTCCTTCAAACTTATTAGCTTTTCTTTGATTTTTCTTAGATGAATAATGATATCAGTTTCTGATTTATAATTTTTTTTGATTATTTCTTTACGAGCACCATCAATTGTGAATTTATCGTCTTTTAATAACCTATATATTTTTTCAATTATCTCAATATCTTTAGCTGTATATTTTCTAGAACCGCTTTTATTTTTTTTTGGGTTTAAAATTTCAAATTCTTTTTCCCAAAACCTGATTTGAGAAGTATTTACATTTAATTTATTAGCAACCTCTCCTATACTGAAATATTTTTTAATTATTTCCTTCTCTTTATAGGGCATATCTAAAATGTTGATCCAAGTGCTTGATTTTCAACTGAGGCGAGCTTGATAACTTCCTCATATTGATTGGGTGTAAGATCATTAAAGAAGAAATTTATTGGATTGATTTTCTTACCATTTTTATGAACCTCGTAATGGAGGTGTGGCGCTGTAGATCTCCCAGAGTTACCACTATAGGCAATTAATTCACCTCTCTTAACTTTCTGATTTTTTCTTACATTAAATTTATCTAGGTGAGCATAAACCGTTCTATATCCGTTACCATGATTAAGGTAAATATGTTTTCCAAAACCACCGAAAGAAGATTTTACAATCATAACTTTCCCGTCAGCTGTGGCATAAATTGGTGTTCCTTTTTTTACTGAGAAGTCGAGACCATAGTGCATTCTCTTCACCTTCAAAAAAGGATCTATCCTCGTCCCATAACCAGAGGCTAACCTTTTCAGGTCCTTGTTTGATACTGGCTGAATTGCTGGGATTGATGCTACTAACTCCTCCTTGTTATTAGCCATATCTAATAACTCATCATATGATTTAGTTTGAATATAGAGTTTCCTTTTGAGTTCATCTATTTTAGCGTAGTTATCAATAATTAAATCATCTCTCTCAAGATTTCCGTCTACTAGTTCTTTGTATCTGTTGATACCACCAATACCGGCCTGTCTAATTGTACCAGGAATTGGTTCTGCTTCAAATATAATTCTGTAGACGTTGTCATCTCTTTCCTCTAGATTATTCAGCATCTTATATGCAACATTTACCTCCTTATTTAAAATTTCATAGTGTGTTTGAAGCTCTTGGTTTTCTTTCTTTAGTTGAATTATCTTAGGTGATTCAAAGTATCGATCGTAGATATTTACTAATATGAAACTAGAAAATAAAACAATTGATATAAACGCAAATGTATTAAGCAATATATCTTTATTGGTCTTCCTTATCTTCTCGTACCTACACGTGTCAGGATTATAATAGTATTTGTGTTTACTCATAATTAGATAAAATAGTCTAATTTTGTTTTAAGTTATACAAAAATAAAAATATTCATCGATTTTAGTTTAAATGAACTCTAAAAAAATAAGAAATATATTTTTTGATTACTTTAAAAGTAAAAATCATAAGATTATCCAGTCTGCTCCAATTACAGTTAATGATGACCCAACTTTGATGTTTACCAATGCCGGTATGAATCAGTTTAAAAATATTTTTTTAGGAAATGAATCACCATCTACAGTCAGAATAGCTAATACTCAAAAATGTCTTAGAGTAAGTGGAAAACATAATGACCTAGAGGAGGTTGGTATTGATAAATATCATCATACTATGTTTGAGATGTTAGGTAACTGGTCGTTTGGAGATTATTTCAAAAAAGATGCAATTGAGTGGGCTTGGGACATATTAGTAAATCATTATAAACTTGATGAAAAAAGATTATTTGTTACTGTATTTGGTGGAGACAGTAAAGATAATTTGGATAGAGACGATGAAGCAGCAAAATTATGGAATAAAATCGTTGATCACTCTAAAATTATAGATGGGTCAAAAAGTGATAATTTCTGGGAAATGGGTGATGTGGGACCCTGTGGTCCATGCTCTGAAATTCATATTGACCTCAGATCATCAGAAGAAATGGTAAAGACACCTACAAAAGATCTTATAAACAAAGACCACCCTGAGGTGATAGAGATATGGAACCTAGTATTTATTGAATTCAATAGGAAAAAAAATGGTTCTTTAGAGCCTCTTCCTAATAAACATGTAGACACCGGAATGGGACTTGAAAGGTTATCGATGGCAATAGATGGCTTAAAATCCACCTATGACACTGATTTGTTTATGAATATTATTTCTTCTCTATCCAAAATCTCTAAAATTAACTATGGTGATAATGAAAAAAAAGATATTGCTTTAAGGGTTATATCTGACCACATAAGAGCAATTGTTTTTACAATATCTGACGGAGTAATACCCTCAAATAATAAGTCTGGCTATGTAGTAAGAAGAATTTTAAGGAGAGCAGTTCGATATGGTTTTTCATCTTTAGAACTGAAGTCACCATTTCTTCATGTCCTTGCTAAATCAGTAATTAGCGACTATAAAGACATATTCGAAAATCTGGAAGATCAAGAAAGTTTTATTTTAAAAGTTATTTTAGAGGAAGAGAAAACATTTCTAAAAACCCTCGAGAAAGGATTAAAAAAAATTAATGATATTAAAACCAATTTAAAAGATAATGATGAGATTCCGGGAGAGTTAGTTTTTGAGTTGTACGACACCTATGGTTTTCCTTACGATTTGACAGAATTAATAGCTAGGGAAAATAATTTAATATTAAATAAGTCTGATTTTAATAAATTACTTAACAAGCAAAGAGACAGATCTAGAAGTAGTTCTCAGAGTTATTCCGATGATTGGGTCAATTTAATTGATAATAATCATTCAAAGTTTATTGGTTACAGTTCCTTAATTTCTGAATCAAAAATTTTAAAATATAGAGAAGTTAAAATTGATAATAAAACTAAATTTCATGTAGTTCTGGATAAAACACCTTTTTATCCTGAATCTGGTGGACAAGTAGGAGATATCGGAAAATTAAAGGGAGAAAATAGCCAGGTAAATGTTTTAAATACTTTTAAGGAGAATGATCTCATAATACATTTAGTTGATAAATTACCGGATAATTTAAGTGATACTTTCACTGCAAAAATTAATGTATTTAGAAGAAAACTTATATCAAAAAATCATACTGCCACACATCTCTTACATTCAGCACTTAGAGAAATTTTAGGTGATCACGTTGTCCAGAAGGGCTCACTTGTTAATGATAATATATTGAGATTTGATTTTTCTCATTTCTCAAAGCTTTCAGCCAACGAATTAAAAAATATAAATGAGATAGTTAATAATAAAATTTTTCAAAATATTGATATTGAGATATTAGAAAATGTCCCTATTGTAAAAGCAAAAAAAATGGGAGCTACAGCTCTGTTTGGAGAAAAGTATGGTGATAAAGTCAGAGTTGTTACAATTGATAACAAATTCTCAGTTGAACTATGTGGAGGTACGCATGTAAGCACAACATCAGAGATAGGATTATTTAAAATAATTTCTGAAAGTTCAATATCATCAGGTGTGAGAAGAGTAGAAGCTTTAACATCTTTAGAATTATTAAATTTTTCTGATAATGAATCATCTAGCTTAAAATTTATAAAGGACCTACTTAAAACCAATAATATTTTGGACTCTATTAAAAACCTGATTAACAAAAATAAATCTCTTGAGGATAGGTTAGGTAAAATGGATTTAATTAGAAAGAAAACATATAAAGAAAAACTAATTAATAATTTAAATAAGATCAAAGACAAAAGTCTTATCATAGATCATTTCAAAGAGGAAGGTATTGATTTTGTAAAGCAAATTGCTTTTGAGCTAGACAGAGAATTAAAAAATTTAGTTTTTTTAGCTACAGTTGAGACTGAGTCAAAACCCTATATTGTTTTATTAATATCTAAAAATTTAACTAATGAGTCTAATCTTGACGCGAGAAATATTATTAAAAATTTATCTGAAAAAATTAAGGGATCAGGCGGTGGTCAAAATTTCCTTTCAACAGCAGGTGGAAATTTTTTAGATGGGTTATCAAAGGTTAGAGAAGAAGGGAAAATCTATTTTGCTAAGGCTTTGAACAATTAATATTTTTATACGTTCCAGATAGATATTGTAAATCTTTTCCAGCAAGCTTATGTTATGAGAAATTTAATAATATTCTCACTTATATTGATTTTATTTCAGTCGTGTAATACTTCATATGATTCATCTAATGAATTAACTATAACAATTAATATAGAAGGGGAAAATAATAATGGGGAGGTGAGATTGCAGAAAGTCAATTCTGATTACTCAATTGAACTTCTTCAGAACGCAAATTTTATTGAAAAAAAGTTAGAATTTATTGTTTTTAATAGTGAAGCGTCTTTATATAGGCTTGATGTGTTAGGAAAAAGTAGTATAGATTTAATTCTTAACAGAAGTGATATAAATATCAATATTGATAATGAACCATCAAATTTTAGTTATAAAATTGAAGGTTCTGATGATACAGATATTCTAAATAAAATTGGAGAGGAAATAAGATTATATCGAGACGAGGTAAGAGAATTAAATAGAGCTTTTTTTGATGCTAGTCAGGAAGAAGATATCTCAAAAATAAATAGTCTCAGAGAAGAAGCCTCTTTTAAAAAAAATCAATTTGAAATATATCTAAAAGAATTTTTAAAGGAGTTAGATAATTCATTAGCAGTTATCGTATCAGCAAGTTATTTGCCCATAGGAGAAAATATCAATTTTTGGGAAACAATATACTCTAGATATTATGATGAATTTAGTTCCAACTCTTACTTCAAAAAATTTGAAGAAAACCTTCTTAAGTTAAAAGCTGTATCGGTTGGAAGTATAGCCCCAGAAATTATTTTAAATGATACTACTGGAAATCCAATACCTTTATCTTCTCTAAGAGGTGAGTATGTACTATTAGATTTTTGGGCTGCATGGTGTAGGCCATGTAGGGAGGAAAACCCAAATATTGTCAGAAATTATAATTTATTTAAAGATAAAGGATTTGAGATCTATCAAGTATCACTTGACAGGACTAGAGATGACTGGGTTAGGGGTATCAAACAAGATAAACTTCCATGGATAAATGTTTCCGATCTAAAATATTATCAATCAGAGGCAGCCATTCTTTACAATATTGATAGAATTCCTAGTGTTTTTCTACTGGATCCTAGCGGTAAAATCATTGCAAAAAACAATGAGCTGAGAGGACCTAATTTATTTAATAAGTTAGATCAGATTTTTAATTAAATATAGATTTTAATTCCTCAGCTTCTTCAGGCTTCATCTTACCAGCTAAAATCAATCTGAGCTGTCTTCTTCTGAGCGCTCCATCATATAACTTAATTTCCTCATCTGTTTTAGGTTTTACTTCTATTGATTTTACCGGCTTGCTATTTTTATCTAGTGTAACAAATGTAAAAAATGCATTATTACTAACTATTGACTCTCCTGTTTTTCTATTCTGAGTAGTGACCTCTAGAAAAATCTCCATTGAGGAATTAAAAACTCTTGTTATGAAAGCATTAATTGTTACAATATCACCTTTATATACTGGAGACTTAAAAGATATATTATCAACCGATGCTGTAACTGCAATTTTTTTGGTATTCTTATATGCACATATTCCAGCTGCCATATCCATCCAATACATTAACTTCCCTCCAAATAAAGTATTTAAATTATTGGTGTGATTTGGTAATACCATTTCGCTGATACTAACTTTAGTATCACTACAGTTAATTTTTTTATCTTTCATGAATTAAATTTTTTCTCACAAATTTAACTTTTACTTTTGCAAAGTAATATTATTTAAAAAAATGTTTACTGGAATTATTGAAACAACTGGTGTCGTCGAGTCAATTACTAAAAATAAAAATAATTTAGATTTAATTATTTCAAGCTCTATAAGTTCGGAATTAAAAATTGATGAGAGTCTTAGTCATAACGGTGTCTGTCTAACAATAACTAATTGTAATAAAAAAAATCATTCGGTAACCGTTATAAAAGAGAGTCTAAAAAAATCAAATTTTTCAAGATTAGAGGTTGGCTCATTAGTTAATCTAGAAAGAAGTATGAAAATGGGTGGTAGAATCGATGGTCATTTAGTTCAGGGACATGTTGACGATACAGCTGAATGTATTGATAAACTTGATGAGAAAAATAGCTGGATATATAGATTTAGGTTTTCCGCTAGTTTTTTGAACTATTTAATAGAGAAGGGTAGCATATGCATTAATGGAGTGAGCTTGACTTGTTTCGATATAAAAAACAATACGTTTTCTGTCGCAATTATTCCCCACACCTACAACAAAACAAATTTTAATCTAATAGAACGTGGTGATTTTGTAAATCTTGAATTTGACTTAGTAGGTAAATATATTAGTAAGATGATTAAGAGGTAGTTTCTAGTAAAACCTCTATTTCATTAATTAATCTATTAACTTCTGATATATCGGTACCATCATATACACCTCTAATATTCCTATTATTATCAACTAGTAAGAACACGCCACTATGTAGAAAGCCCCCCGGTTCATTTTTATCTTCTATCGCAGTTACCATGTAGCTACTTTTAGCAATATCATATATTTCATCTAAGTCTCCAGTAACAAAATGCCAAATATTAGAGTCAACATCTAGTCTTTCAGAGTACCTAGATAGAATCTCAACATTATCATATAATGGGTTAATAGTATGTGAAAGATATTTAACCTTCGAATTATCAATGTACTTTTCATATACTTTTATCATATTATTTTTCATAATAGGACATATTGTAGGACATGTTGTGAAAAAAAAGTCAGCTACATAAATCGAATTACTAAAGGTTGAGTTAGTAACAATCATGCTGTCCTGGTTTAAGAATTGAAAATCTTCAACTGAGTGAGGAATTGTATCATAACTGATATCATTATCAGTTTTATTCTCTACTATTTCTGGTCTACCGTAAATTGGTAATGTTTTTGTATAATTATTACATGAAAAGAGTAGAATTAATATGTAAAATGGAAAAAATTTCAAGCTAAATATTTCTTTGATATACGATAAATTACCACTGAAGTTAAAAAGCCCACCAAAAATCCAATAATAACATCCAAAAAGTAATGAACTCCTAAATAAATTCTGCTATATCCAATTAAGAAACTCCATAAAAAAAGAAGTTTAATATCACCCTTGGTTACATAAAAGAAAATAGTAGCTAATGAGAAGGTAGTTGAAGCGTGTGATGATGCAAAACTAAACTTTTTTCCACATCCAGAAACAACGTTAATTAAATCTAACATTGAATTGTCTTGACATGGCCTCAGTCTTTCAAAATAAGGCTTCATAAGAGAGCTTGTTATAAAGTCAGCAATTATAACTGCACCTGAACAAATAACAATATTTATTATAAAATTTTTCTTATCATATTTCCATAATAAGAAAATAAGGTAAATGTAGAGAGGTATCCAAACATATTTATTACTCAAAAAAATCATGATATAATCTAAATAATTATGAGACAAATTATTTACGGTAATAGTGATCTCTCTATCTATATTTTCAATATGTTGTAACAATATGATTAAATTTAATTTAAAATTTAGAAATGATATCTAAAGCAAAACTTAAATTAATAAAATCACTTAAATATAAGAAGACACGAGATGAATTAAATCTTTTTTTAGTTGAGGGGATTAAAGGTATTTTAGAAGTATTAAACTCATCATATAATGTGATATTTACAGTAGTTTCAAAAAAAATATTCGAAAAATATAAGAATTCTTTCGATATAAACAATGTTTATGTTTTAGATGAATATAATATCAATAATTTTAGTCTATTGAAAAATAATAGGGATGGTTTCTGTGTTGTAAAATCTGTATCAAAAGATTTTTCATTTAAGAAATTAGGTAAAGTATCTATCGCTTTAGATTCACTAAACGATCCAGGAAATTTTGGTACTATAATTAGAAATGCTGACTGGTTCGGCATTCAAAATATAATATGTTCCAAAGATTGTGTTGATTTATACAATCCAAAAGTTATTCAGTCAAGTATGGGTTCTTTTACAAGAGTTAATGTCTTTTATCAGGACTTAGAAAAAGTTTTCTCTAATAATTGTAGTATTATTGGAACGACATCGGATCAAAATAAACTTGTAACTCCTAAAAATTTTAAGAAAGGTATTATTTTATTTGGTAATGAGTCAAGGGGGATAAGTAAACAACTTGAACCTTATGTAGATAGTTGGATAAGTATTAAAAAGCTTGGTGATGCAGAGTCGTTAAATGTATCAGTATCTACAGGTATTATTCTAGATAATCTTTTAAACAGCTAAATTTCCTTTTTTTTGAACCAAGGTATCTGAAAAATTATTAGATAAGAACAGACCAGAGAAGCTATTATAGGAATTAAACTTTTTTCGTATTTGTTCTGTAAAATACCAGATTCATCTATGAAAGATTGAGTATTATTTTCAATCATAACAGTTTCAATAAATACAAATAGTGTACCCAGTAAAAAAAATAAAAATATGAACCCTAAGAATTTGTAAATTAATCTAAACGTACTTTTCATAGTGTAAATATAAAATTTAATTTTTTAGTGCAATCTCTTTAGCCTTTTTTGCAAGCTCCTTACCAAGGTAATTATCAATAGTAAAATGAGATAAATATATCATCGGAGTTATTAATATTGCCACAAAAAATTTAAAGGTATAGTTATCAACACCAACACTTAGAATCTGATTTATCTCCCAGGACTTACCGTCTGGAGCGAGAAAATAAAAAGCAATTATTAGTACAACAAAGCTATCAATGAGTTGTGAAATTAAGGTTGATCCTGTTGCTCTCAACCATATTAATTTTCCCTTTGTAATTTTCTTAATTTTTTGAAAAATAAATACATCTAGTAACTGAGCAATTAAAAAAGCAACTACTGAACCTACAATAATTCCAGTACTTTGAAGAAATATTACATTATATGCAAAATTAATATTAAATGGATTCCCATCTGCATCTGTCTTGTTAATATCTAGCCAATAAGAGTTTGGTGTAAGTTTTGTTGAGAGAAAAATTACAATAAATACATAAATTACGAGTAAAATGGTAAAGTAGCTTACCCTCTTAACTCCCTTTTTACCAAAATACTCATTAATAATATCAGTACTAATAAAAACTACGGGCCAAATTATTACCCCAACAGATAAACTAAACTGTTTATATAAAGAAACATCAAAGATTTTAGTGCCAAGAATTTCAGCTATTATTGCGTTAGTGATAAAAACACCCGAAAGGACAACAAATATTTTATTTAATTTTTTTCTCTCTTCTGAATCAAAGCGGTTCATTTAATAACTTTAATTCATACCTTTTTCGATTTCATCGAGTTGAATGGAGTCAATAGATTCTTGCAGTGAAGGTAAAATATCTAAAACTGTATCTAGTTTCGAAATTTTTAAAACTTTTTCAATATGTTCACTGACATTACAAATTATAAAAGATGAGTTTTTTTCTCTGAAGGTTCTATTTCCTACTAACATTGCACTCAGTCCAGAAGAATCCATGAATTTTACATTTTTTAAATCTAAAATTATATTTTTTGCACCCTCTACTTCGTAGGTTATTAGATCAGCTTTCATAGATGGGGCAAGTACTGAATCTATTTTCTCTTCTTTAGGAGTTAAAATATAGTACAAATCGTTTTTTTCTATTTCGTATTTCATAATGCAATTTTAATATTCGATTTTATATCATTCAACATATTTTCAGTATTTCTTTTAAAAAACTTTTCTCCGATAATATTTTCATAGAGTTCAATATATCTTTCAGAGATTGATTTTATTTTTTTATCAGTCATTTCTGGGATTTCTTGACCATCTTTTCCTTGGAATCCATTACTTATGAGCCACTCTCTTACAAACTCTTTTGAGAGTTGTCTCTGGTTTTGATTATTTTTTTGTAGTTCCTTGTAAGTGTCAGCATAGAAGTATCTTGAGGAGTCAGGGGTATGAATTTCATCAATTAAAGTAATTTCTTTATCTATTTTACCAAATTCATATTTAGTATCAACTAAAATTAAATTTTTTGAGTTTGCGTATTCACACCCTTTTGCATATAATAATTTTGTATATTTTTCGAGTTGATCATAATCTTTCTTTTTTACAATTTTTGAGGATATGATCTCATCTTTAGAAATATCTAAATCATGTCCAAATTTTGCCTTTGTTGTAGGAGTAATTATTGGCTCTGGAAATTTATCATGTTCCCTCATTCCGTCTGGCATCTTTTCTCCACAGATTTCTCTCTTACCATTTTTATATTCCCTCCAGGCGTGGCCAGTTAGATAACCCCTTATCACCATCTCTACAGGGAAAGTATCACATTTTTTCCCAATTGTAACGTTTGGATCTGGTACATTTTCGACCCAGTTTGGGACGATATCTTCTGTTATTTTTAAGAATTTTTCTGCAATTTGATTAAGAATTTGCCCCTTATATGGTATCGGTTTAGGTAGGACAACATCAAAAGCACTTAATCTATCAGTTACAACCATAACAAGTTTATCTTTAAAATGATAGACATCTCGAACTTTTCCCTTGTATCTTGATATTAGGCCTTTGAAATTAAAGTCCGTTTCAAATATAGAATTAACCATTACCAGTCGGGTTTATTTTTATCTAATTTCTTTTTTGATTTTCTTTTTAACTGCTGAATATATTGGAACTCATTATTGTTGAGTGCATCTAATATCATCTCTGCCTTCTTCTTACTCATATTTATTTTTTTGAGTTTTTCCTCTAATGATTCCTCATTACTTTTACTGGAATTATTTTCTTTATTCTCACTTTTTTTTTCTTCGCTATCTTTTTTATTATTCTTATCATCTTGGCTTTTATTATCATTCTTTTTAGATTCTGAAGAGTCTTTATTTTTTTCGTTTTGAGACTTATTATTTTTATTATTTTGTTTCTGGTCTTTTTTATTATTTAATTTCTTCTTTACAAGCTCATAATTATATTTTGAGTCATTATTCTTGGTATCTGCAATAATTGATGCCTTATAAAAGTTTAATGCATCCTCGAGTTTATTATTTTTCTCGCTAATATTTCCAAGTTGCTGAAGTGCTATTGATTTAATTTCAGATTTATCTGCAAGAGATGCAAAGTTGTAATTTTCAATGGCTTTTAAAGTATCTTTCGATAATAAATGTGAGTGTGCCAAGTTTAAATATACTTGTTCATTGGAAAAATCAAATGAATCTATTAGTAATTCGTATTTTTCAATAGTCTCGGCAAAATCTTCGTTTTTAAATGCGATTTCAGCCTCTTTTGTCAATTTATTGATTTGATCTATCCTTTCTGATAACATCAGAGAAAATATTATGTTAATTATAATAATCATATCCTTATAATTTTCAATTTAATAGAAAAATCAATAATCATTAAAAGTAATGCAGTAAAAAGAAAGTAAAAATATTTATTCACTGTGACATCGATGGTTTTTGACTCTATTACATCTCCTTTAATGCTGTTTATTTCTGAAATTAACTCGTCTACCTCATTATTTATATTAGAAATTTCAAAATATTTACCACCTGTATCCTTTGCTGTTTCTTTTAACGATGTCGGATTAAGTTTTGTGATAACTACACCGCCATCTTTATCTTTTTTATATTTTCCATTTCCAAGTAAAATCTTACTGCCTTTTTCGCTGCCTACACCAACAGTAAATAATTTTATGTTTGACTCAATTATATTATCCAAGGATTCATTGGTATTATCTCCAAAATCCTCACCATCAGATATTAAAATTATTACTTTAGAATTTGTTTCCAATGACTGGGAATTTTCATCATTAAGTTTTGACAAAGAAAGTTCAAGAGCAGGCCCAAAATCTGTTCCGGTTCTTGGAACTAAACCTGTATTTAAAGTTTCAGTGAATAAATTAAGTGCATTCTTATCATAGGTCATGGGACATTGCATAAATGCCTCTCCTGAAAACATTATGATACCTATCCTATCACTTGAGAAATTATCTATTATTTTTTTCACCTCAAATTTAACTTTTTCGAGTCTAGTAGGTTTTATATCATCTGCATTCATTGACTCTGAGAGATCAACCAGAATCATTATATCTTTTCCAACAATATCTACTTTCTCTTGATTTTCTCCGAATGAAGGTCCAAGCAATGATATAATTAGTAAACTAAAATAAATAGACCTTAAGATTAGCTTATTTAGAACTCTGCTTCTTGTAACTTTTATTTTTTTATTGATTTTATACAGTCTTATAGCATAAATCAGATAAGTAATGATAAAAGATAGTATTATTAAAGATTCAATTACTCCAAATGACTTTAGTAAGTTCATAAGCAAAACTAATTATTAGATTTTTTTTATGTAAACTCTTACACGTATTTAACCCTTTTTCACAATTAGAAAAAATCGAAAATATATATATCAAGAAAATGATGTAATTATATTTGCCATTCAAAAAGGAGAGGTGGGTGAGTGGCTTAAACCAGCAGTTTGCTAAACTGTCGTACGTGATTAAGCGTACCGGGGGTTCGAATCCCCCTCTCTCCGCATTAATTTTATAGAATTAATGCGCTGCTATACTCCGTATCACATGTTACTGTAAATTGAGATAATTCAACTAAGAATAGAGAATAAACTGGAGTGTACCCTCCAAGACTTAGGACTTTAAATGCACCATTAGCAGTTCCACCGGTTGCTAGAACATCATCAAATATCAAAACTTTCCCTTTTCCCTCTTGGACCTGCATAGTTGCCTCACCGTATTCAAGTTTATGTCTGACAGTTTGAATTTTTCCTGGAAGTCTGTCTTTCTTACTTCTACAAAGAATGATACCTTTATCTAATTTATCAGCAATTATAGATCCCATTAGGAAACCTCTAGATTCTATTAGTGCAAGATATTCAAAATCAACTTTTTGGATATCTTCTAAACACTTTTCAACTAAAATATTTCTAGCTTTTGGATCTTTGTAAATAGGATTAAGGTCGATGTATTCAACTCCTTTTATTGGGAAGTCTTTATAAAACTCAATTTTATTTTTTACGTATTTTAAACTCATAACGCATACAAATTTAATTAAATATATCTTGTATCTATTATGAATAAATTTAAGTTACTACTTGTCTTAATTTTATTTTTTTCATGTTCTGATAACGATGAGGAGATATCAGGAAATAAAGGTTTATATTACCAGACTATACTATTTGACGGCTTATCTAGAAGCTATATACTATATATACCTAGTTCATATGATGAAAGTGAAAATTCACCAATAGTATTTAATCTTCATGGGGGTAGTGGAACCGCTGAAGAGCAGATGAATTATGTAAGTGATATGAGAAATATCTCAGATAATGAAAATTTTATTTTGGTGTATCCTCAAGCACATACTGACTCCAATGGAATTCCAATTTGGAATTTAGGAGGGGTTAACTCTAAGGCTACTGATGTTGATGATGTAGGGTTTATTTCTCATCTTATCAATAAAATTGCTGAATTTTATTCAGTTGACAGAGAGAGAGCTTATGTAGCTGGATTCTCAAATGGAGGATACCTTTCTTTTGAGCTAGCTTGCAAGCTAAGCTCAGAGGTAGCTGCTTTTGCCTCTGTTGCTGGACATATGTTTATAGACACTTATGATAATTGTTCACCAACCCACCCAACACCATTTCTATCAATTAATGGCACAGAAGATAATTATGATGGTATTGCAGGATACTATCTACCTATTGAAAATTCTAATAGTTATTGGGTGGAATATAATAAAACTGATATCATTCCTGAGGTAATTTATCTAGAAGATCAAAACACCTCAGACGGTTCAACTGTTGAGTACTACTCTTGGAAAAATGGGACTAATGGAGTTGAAATAGATCACTATAAGGTAATAGGAGGTGATCATTCGTGGCCATCGCTAAATGCTAACTCAGAAAAAGGTAAATCAAACGGGGATATTGATTCTGATAAAATTATCTGGGAATTTTTCTCGAGATTTGATATTAATGGACTTAGATAATCCTAATGCTAAAGATATCATTTGATGAAAAATATATTTACCCTCTCGAAGAGAACCACAGGTTTCCTATGATTAAGTATGAATTAATTCCAGAGCAATTAATAAGAGAAAATACCTGCTCAAAAGAGAATTTCTTCTCTCCTCAACCAATATCCGATAATAATGTACTCTTAACTCATGAGAAGCAATACTATTTTAATCTTAAAAATCAGAATTTAACTGCTAAGGAATTGAGACCAATAGGTTTTCCGATGAGTAAAGAGCTAGTAGAAAGAGAGAAAATTATATCACAGGGAACAATCGAGGGTTCTCTTTATTCCTTAGAGCATGGTGTTTCAATGAATATTGCGGGAGGAACTCATCACGCCTTCTATGATAGAGGTGAGGCATTTTGTATGTTGAATGACCAGGCAATTGCCGCAAATTATTTAATCAAAAATGAAATATGTAAAAAAATATTAATTGTTGATCTTGATGTTCACCAGGGGAACGGTACTGCATCTATTTTTAAAAATGATAAAAATGTATTCACTCTCTCATTTCATGGTAAAAATAATTATCCGTTTAAAAAAGAAGTAAGTGATTTGGATATTGAATTTGACAATGGTACTACTGATAAATTATACTTGGAAAAATTGGAAAATAAATTACCCGAGATAATTGATAAATTTGAGCCTGAATTCATATACTATTTATCGGGTGTAGATATAATGCAAAATGATAAATTAGGCAAATTGGCACTAACCCTAGATGGATGTAAAGAAAGAGACAGGATTGTTTTAAATCTCTGTAAGTTAAATAGTATACCAGTGCAAATAAGTATGGGAGGTGGTTACTCTCAAGAGTTAAAGAATATAATAGAGGCACACTCTAATACTTTTAGAGTAGCCCAAGAAATTTTTTTCTAAATTATAACTTCATATTTTTTTATTTCATTTATTTGATTGTATTTAATAGATTGTATTTAAATAAAATTATTGAATCATGAGTAAATACATACTTTTTATACTTTCAGTTGTCGCTTTAGCGTGTGGTGGTCCTAAAGGAATTATTATATCTGATGCTGATAAAGCTACATTTGAAAAAAACTATAAAGCTTTTGAAAAATATCATATAGGTGGTATTGTTTCCGGTGATATTGATCTGTTTTTAGATTTATATGCTGATTCATTGAAATGGAGTGGGCCAAATGTCTATGATGGTTCATACCAGACAAAAGATGATTTAGCGGTAGCAGCAAAAGGCTATCTTGAAATGTTTGAAGACTTTTCTTTTCAATCTGGAGGAGTGAATCCAGTAAATGATGGTGGTTATTGGGGTGGAAATTTATATGCAGATAATGGTGAAATAAATACTGAGCCAAATGGCATTAGAATTTATGGTGTATGGAATGCAACTCATTCTGAGTCTGGTGCCCCGGTTAAATTAAAATTTTATGCTATTCAGCAGTTTAATGAGGCTGGTAAAGTTGTTCTCTTGAATGAATGGTTTGACCCATCTTCGATGGAAAGTCAGATCCAAGCTTACCTAGAAAATAATTAAAATCATTATACATTCCTCTTAGACAAGAGGAATGTAAATTTGATATGAATTTAAAGCAAAAAATAATATTACTTGTCTCTGTCGACAGTGCACTACTATTTATAATTATTTATTTAGTGTACATGGAAATGTGGGTAGAGGCATTTCTTGCGCTTCTTCTCTCCATTGGAATTAGCTTCTGGAATTATCCAGTTTACAAAGAGTATTTTTCAGTAAAAAAGAAATCTAATTAGAAAAAATTTTGAGAATACTTTTATTCGTATTAATAATCATTTCCTCATGTGGTAGCCCAGATGTTAAAAGGATTACCGAGCAGGAGGTAAAAGATAAATTTTATGAGTTTTTTGATGTCTTATCTGTTAAAAACCCTGATAAAACTAAACTATACGACCTAGTTACTGATGACTATTTTATATTTGAAAATCAGAAAAAATACTCGATGGAGGAGTTTATTGAATTTGTTAAATCCTTTAAAACTATTGAGGACAATTGGGTATTATCTGATTTTGAGATCGATATTGATGAAAACTCAGCCCACGTCTCATTACGAAATGTTGGAAAATTTTTAGTAGATACTGATTCAGGTAATGTAGTAATGAATTTCGATTGGTTGGAGAGTGCCTATCTGGTAAGGGAGGATGGAGAATTGAAATTTGATTTCTATTTTTCAGATGCCATAAAAGAATCTATAGAATTTTCAAATTGAATTTATATTCTATGAAAATCATTTTCTTTAGTACTCTTTTTTTTATAATATCATCCGAATATTCTTTTTCTCAAATCAGAGTAACTGGGGTTATAACTGATAAAAAAAGCAGATTACAATTAGAGGGTGTTAAAGTTATATTAAAATCATCTAACGTTTCTGGTGGAGGGTTTTTTACTGGAAGTTTAACTAATGAAAAAGGCAGATTCGATGTCACCACAAGTTTTAGATATCCCCTTGATATTGTTGCAACAAAAAATGGTTGTAAGAGAGTCGTTGTCCCAGTCGAAAGAAAAAAAAATAGTTATAGAATAGTAATGCAATGTGATGATGAAACCATTCAAAAAATAATTGAAGAGGAAAAGGAAAAAACTAATAATAACCCAATAGCAAATCCTGATAAATTAGTTTTTTTAGAGGGTGAAGAGATAGCAATAGATGAGGATTCCGTATTGCTTAACGATTCTGATCCTGACGGAGACATATTACAAATTTTAATTTATAGAACAGTTTACGGAGATATTTTGCAGCTAAATGATGGGACTTATAACTATATCCCTTCTTCTGAAATTAATTATCAATCTGACACTGCCTATTATATTCTAACGGATGGATACGACGCCGATTCTAGTTACATAGTCCTAAATAAACTTGAAGTTGGAATAGATCTTACTAAAATAATTGACATTAATTCTATTTATTTTGATTCAAATAGCTCAGAGATTAGGGATGATGCGAAAGTTGAACTTGACAAGGTTGTTAAAATAATGAAGGACTATCCTAACATGAGAATCGAAATAGGATCCCATACAGATTGTACTGGGAGCGAGGAATATAACCTAGAATTGTCAGATGATCGAGCTAAATCTTCAGCCAGGTATATACAAAAAAGAATTAGTAAATCAACTAGGGATCTTACTGAAATACATTCTGCTATCATTAAAAATTTTAAAACGAAAATATCATATAGGTCCTTTAGTATGAGAATGAATAATATCAAATATAGAAGGCAAATCTTTGATTATCTAGGTGATAAATCTGAGGAAATTATTGGATTTAAATCTTTTGACGAGTTTGAAAATTATTTTAACTCTGATGAGATCATCGTAACTTTTAATAAAAGGATAATTGGAAAGGGTTATGGTGAATCTAGTCCAATAGAGTTTTGTGAATTAGGCTGTGATTCATGTTCGGATAAACAAAATCAAGAAAATAGGAGGACGGAATTTATTATATTGGATATTGGTGATAAAATCAGTAACTAATTTTATATTTGGTTTATGAAAAAAGCATACCTATTTATCATTTTAATTTCTGTGACCTTATATGAGGCAAATTCTCAAAACAATTCAAATATTTATGGAGATAATTTTTCATCCATAAATGTTGAAGATTTTACATTTATTGAAAGTGATTTTCCAGAGAATATAAAAATGCCAATAAAGATTAAAGGGGAAATATTATCAACTTGTCCTAAGAAAGGTTGCTGGATGAGAATAAGGGCAGAAGAGGATACTATTCTTGTAAGATTCAAGGATTATGGTTTTTTTGTTCCTAAACAAGGAGTCGAGGGAAAAGAAGTTATAATTAATGGGGATTTAAGCGTTGACACATTAACTGTCCCTCAACTGCGACATTATGCTGAGGATGCAGGAAAGACATTGAGAGAAATTAACAAAATAAATGACCCAGAAATTACATTGAGCTTCCTAGCAACTGGTGTGATTATAAAGGAATAAATATTTTTAATTTGTACAATAGATATTTTCAATTTGTCAATATGAAAGTACCTTTTACCAGAATATTTAATTTATTTCAAATTATATATTTAAATATTTTCTCCTTTTCACTTTTATCTCAGTCATATGATTATAATAGTACACTAAAAAGTTATTCACAGTCAACTATTATCACCTCTCAAGTAAGATCAGATGGAAATAAGGCAATACTTAGGGGTTCAGAATCATTGAAAAATAGAAAATTTGTTTTAGAGAATTACTCTGGAATTCAGATGTCTGTTTACCCGGCTTGGGATAATGGCTTTTGGCCAAAGACTAAACCAGAGTCGATGAAGGATTTTTATTTTAATAATGATGGTCTAAGTGAACTAGTTAATTGGGGGATTGATAATAAAATGTATTTAATACATCACTGCCTTTTCTTCCCAAATAAATATTTTCCCGAATGGTTTTGGAAATCTGATTACAGTAAAGATGAATTAAATTTTATACTAAAATCTTATATCAAAACTATTTTAATCTCTAATGATAATTTCAGGAAAGTAGACGCATTCAATGTCATTAATGAAATATTTTTAATGAATAAAGGCTTATACAGGGAAACTGGAGATGCAGCTGAGGATGTCAAGTGGATGAGTTTAGGGTATGAGGAAGATAAATCTGGATTAGATGGAAAAGATAAAATTAATGATAGACATCCCGTATTTATCAGAAAGGTATTGGAGGAGGTAAGGTGTTTATCAACATCAAAACTTGAAATTAGAGATTTTAATATTGCATTTGGTGGTCATAAATCTGATGGATTGTATCAGTTGATCAAACACCTAAAAAATACAGGAGTTCCTATTGATGCTGTAGGTTTTCAGTGTCATCTTAACTATAACATAGATTATAATTACAGTGATATGTTTAAAAATATAAAAAGATTTCAAGCATTAGGAGTCGAAGTTTTCATAACAGAGTTAGATGTTGGAATGAATCTCTGGGGGGGTAATGGAAAACCTCGTAGAAGAGTAAGTGATGTTATGAGAACAGAATCTGATTGGGCCGAATACTTTAGGAAACAGAATGATATTTATTACAACGTAATAAAAACAGCCAGAGAAGCAGGAGTTACTCTGATAAGTGATTGGGGTTTTAGAGATGATATCCCTTACGGGAATTGGAGAAAGGATCAGAAAGCGTGGCTAATAAATAAAGATTACTCAAAAAAAGAGGCATTTTATTCTGTTTTGAGGGCATTATATGAGACACAGAAATTTTAGTTTAATTTTTAAAACTTTGAGAAGTGATATAATAGTCTTTATTAATTTTAATTCTAATTAAGAAACATTTAATTATGATGGAAGTATATATAGATAAAAAGATCAATATGAAAATCAGAAACTATATTTACTTATTAACTCTCTCACTACTCATCGTATCTTGTTCAGATGAGACCGAACAGGTAGATGACAATCAAGATAATACTAATAATTCCTATGTAACATGGACTGGAGACCTATTAAATTTTGAGAAATCTGATGGAGCTGATCCTAGTCTGCAATCAAATCAAGATAGAATAACTGACAATGTGTGGATAACTAGAAGAAATGATGGCGGTCAAATTTATAATATTGCCAAGGAAAATATATCAGATAAAAATAGTAGTCCTGTAGGTACGGAGTGGGCAATTGGATCTTTAGACGATATTGGTTCTCTAAATTTTAGTAAGTTCAGATCTGCAGTTGGTAGACCAAAAGATGTTGTAGGAAAGAATCTAGTACTTCACTTAATTCAAGATGATATTTATTTAAGCGTCAGATTCACCTCGTGGTCAAGTGGTCAAAAGGGCGGGTTCTCATACTCTAGAAGCACTCCAGAATAAATAATTTAATATTTCAACCATACTAAATGCTATTATTTAGAGATATGATTTTCTAATATTATAACATTTTTAAATTCATCATTTAGTTATAGATATTCATTGATATATTTAGTGTATGTTTTATGTTGTCGGATATAGTATAATCTTCATACTGATACTTGTAAATTTTTATTTTGTAATTAAAGATGACTCATACTGGATTTTTGGTGATATACCTAATATGTTACTTCTAATATCACTAATGATACTATCTGTAAGTCAGTATGTACACAATAAAAAAAATAAAGGTTAGTATATACTTATACCATAATTAATTTATTTCAGACTCTGCTAATGTTCTCTGGTACAGAAAAGCTTTTTTAATCTTATTATCTATTATCTGAGCATCAAAAATTCTCTGAAAGTTTTTTCTTTCCTCACCTTCTCCAAAACTTATATTAAGGCACGTTGTCACCCAGTTCTCGGTTGGTTTGTCCTCAAATTTTATATCAGCGGAAATTGACCAGATAATATCCCACCTAGCATTATCGTATGTATCTAGAAATTGCTGTGACATCTCAATATGTTCTTTACTTCCACTCACAACCTGACCAGTATGGCTATATCCTAGAAAGTCTTCGTGTTCTAAGCTTTCTACAACTCCCATGTCTTTATTATTGTATCCCTCAAAATATTTCTCAATAATTTCAAGTGAGCTCTTATCACCCTTCTCTACGTTAATCCTATTTTCTCCCTCCATTTCATAACCAACAATAAAACTTTTTGATTGTTTATCACATCCGAAAAAAATAACAGATATAAGAAGGAGTACAATTTTTTTAAAATTTTTTAATTTTTTCATTATTTGAAATTAGTTTTTTTAAATATAGTTTTAATATCAAAAATTAATGAAATTAATCCATATTTTAAAAAAGTATAGCTGGCATATAATAATACTTGTAATAGTATCAATACTCTTTGGTTTTATTGGTTGGTTTGATATTAGATTGAGTGAATTAGTTCCTTTCTAAAATATGCTAAGAGATGAAAACATATTGTAAATAATATTGTCAATGGAAATTTTAATCAGGTTATCGTTATTGTTAAGCTTTATGTCTGTTTATTTCGTTTCATTTTCTATTTTTCTTAATCTCAATAACCCTAAGTTTAATACAAAAGAAAAGTCACTAGGTAAATTCTTTAAAATAAAAAATAATAATGCATTTAAAGTTATTCCAATGCTTATAGCTTTCGCTGTATCAGTTTATATCTCAAACTTTATATCTAAAATTATATTCGAATAATTAAATATCTTATTTTCTTATATTTAATTGACGATTTGTGCTAATAATTGTTTTTCGGTATATTTAATTTATGAATTGTGAATGTAAAAATTGCGAATGTGTCAGTAGCTGCAATGACTGTACTTGCTGCGACTGTTAATTAAAAAGTTAAGATAAGAACTTTACGATCATTATTTTTCTTTTTAGCTCCATTCAAAGCCTGAAAATCTTTTCTTTTTCTAAGATAAATATATCTGATGTTAAGTCATTTTGTTCCTAAAATTTAAGCTTTTAGTTAGAATAATCGTAATCATCACCGCTATCGCATTTATATTTTTTAGACTATAATTTTATTATAAATATCTGAATTATACTCGAAGAGAGTCAGGAGATAAAAAAAATATTTATTAATATCATAAAAAATTATTTTAAAATAATTAAGTTCATAACATGAAGTTTTGGGAGAGCTCTATTATTAAGTCGTTAGGATGGAAAGAAGAACCGAAAGGCATTGCCAAAGTAATGTCAATATGCATGCTCATCGTCATTGTATCTGCTATTTTCCTACCAACGAATATCCTGGAGATTAAATTTATATCTTTAATTATATGGGGTTCTATAATTTTATTTTTTGTGCTTCTAGCTTATGTGATGATCAAAAGATTTTTATAGATCATTTAACTCCATTCCAATTAAATAGGAAATATCATAATCAAGATCAAATCTATTTGATACTATTTGCCGTACATTAGTGGGTAACTGAAAATATAATAATGTGTAAATTTTTTACAAATATTTTCAATAACTCAGTTTCTTTATATGAATAATCTAATAGTAATTGGACATCCAGACAAGAAGTCATTCTGTTACAACGGTATTTTTAAGACAATTAAGGGAGAGATTGAAAAGTCAGATGAAAACTTAGAGATAATTGACCTGTACAATGAACCATTCTCAGATCCTAAAAAAGAAATAATTGAAAAGTATCAAAAGCTAATTACATGGTCAAATAGGATATATTTCATATCACCAGTATGGTGGTTCAGATTAACACCAAGAATGGAAATGTTTTTCGATTTTATATTTACCCCTGGGTTTGCTTTCGATTTTGTTAATATCACTAAAATTTATGCATACCCTAAATCATACTTAAAAGATAAAGAGATAAGGACGTACATGACGCATGGTGCACCTTCTTTACCTGTCATGACACTGTATTTAAATTCAATTAAATTAAGACTTGTTATGGGTGTTTATAGCTTTGTTTTTGGTTGGAAGTTATCTTTATGGTATAAAACAAAACAGTTTTGGTCAGTTCCCTTTACAACAGATAAGAAGAGGATGAGGTATCTAGATATTGTCAGAAAAGATGTCAGAAAAGATCTAAAAATTTAATGTTATTCTTTGATTATAGTTATAAATACTTGTTATTTGACAGTTAATATTCAGTAAAAAAGACAAAATATATGTTAGAACTTTCAGCAGCTTTTCAATTAATTGTAGCAGTATCAGTATTTTTTGTTTGGACTTTGAGGTATGATAATGTAGTGAAAGAGTTTAATGAATTTGGGTATTCAGATCTCCTTAGAAATTTTGTTGGTGCCTTTAAGATTTCATCATCTGTTTTACTATTAGCAGGTATCTGGTATAATGATTTAATCCTGTTTGGTTCTGTATCTATGGCTTTTTTTATGTTTTGTGCTCAGTTGTCTCATCTTAAAATTAAAAATCCCATCTCTAAGTTACTACCATCATTAATTTTTTTATTGATGTCATTATATATATCTGCTTTCAATAGTGGTTTGATTTAATTAATGAATTTAACTTTAGTTACCGTATTTACTGCTATATCATTTATTGTCTACGGATACAGCTCATTTATATCAAGAAGAATGAAATCAGAGTATGATCGTTGGGGATATAATAATCAAAGAAAATTGGTAGGTTTCCTACAATTACTAGGTGGAGTAGGACTATTGATAGGACTTAAAATAGATATTTTATTAATACTGACATCGTTCTGTTTTATTATGATGATGACAGCGGCAATTTTAATTCGGATAAAAATCAAAGACAATATTGTAGATGTCTTACCGGCAATAACATATTTATTTTTAAATATAATGATATTTTATAATTCATTGTCTCACTGAGATAAGATTGAGGATTATAATGAAAAGAAATATTTTAATTTTAATGATGATGTTGACAGTAATCTAGTATGTCTATAATAAAAAAAAGCTAGTTAAATTAATAACTAGCTTTTAGTAATTGATATATTATAACTACTCCACAATTGTTATAACACCATACATATTATTATGAACTGAGCACTGGTAATAGTATGTACCTGGTTCATTTGGAGTCCATCTAATAGTGCCATTTGTTGTACCATTATTATTTACGTTTTCAGCTAAATTTTCAGTACCTGTTCCCTGTACTGTCTTAATATAAAAAGGATGTCCCGATGCACTAACATCAAATATTACTACATCATCTACATTAAACGAAATACTTGGATCTCCTCCTGACACTCTTCCGTTTTTATCGTTACCACTCAAAAAATAATCACTATTACTTGAGGGGGTGGAATTATAGCTGTTACCACTAGAAGATGTAACATAAATAGTATTATCGTCAGTTGAATTATTAATAGGTTGGTAGTTATCATCTGAGTAGTTATTACATGATAATAACATAATCATTACAAGGATTTTGAATTTATTCATAAATATTAATTTTTATTATACCTCTTTATTACGTCAGATGATTATTAAAGATTATAAAATTTTTGACTATTATTTTATTTTTAGAGGTTTTTCAAACCTATCTTTTTGATTGATTATTTATTTAAAAATAAATAAATACAAAGCATGAAAAATCTATACTACCTATTTATAATATCTTTTTTATTAATTTCTTGTGAGGAAGAAGTACCACCTGTGACTTACACTCTCACGACACAAGTAACTCCTCCTGGAACAGGATCGGTAAGTCCTAGCGGTGGAACTTTTAACGAAGGAGAAACGGTATCAATAACAGCAGTGCCATCACCTAGTTATAGCTTCAAGCAATGGAGTGGTGGAGAAAGTGGTAACAACAATCCACTTACATTTGAGATAACGTCTAATACTAGTATAACTGCTGAGTTTGAATACATAGATGCAGATAATGATGGCGTGACAGATGCCGACGATAAATGTCCTGACACGCCCTCAGGTACTACAGTAAATTCTGATGGATGTGCAGCATCTCAACTTGACTCAGATGGTGACGGGGTCACCGACGATATTGATAAGGATAATACCACTAGGAAGGGAGTTCCAATAGATGAATTTGGAGTTATGTTGAATCCTGTATACCTAGATGATAATGGTGTTACAATAAAGGCTCAGGACTGGGGAATTTCTGGTGATAGGGGTGTAATTGATGGTAAAGAATATAGAATAGTATCCGAAGAACTTTTGAGGAGTTTGATTTCTGAAGCCCCTTGGACTGAGGATCCAGATAAGCTCTCACAATATGTTGTTTCACTTGTCACCGACATGAATAGACTGTTTAGAAAAACAGGCTTTAATGGTGATATCTCAAACTGGGATGTGAGTAATGTGATAAATATGAAAGATATATTTGAGGATGCTAGTAATTTTAACAGCGATATATCCTCGTGGGACGTAAGTAATGTCTTAGATATGGAAGATATGTTTGATGATGCTAGTAACTTTAATATTGATATATCCTCGTGGGATGTGAGTAATGTTACTGACATGGGTGGTATGTTTTGGGGAGCGACAAATTTTAACCAGGATATAAGTAGTTGGAATGTTAGTAACGTAACAGATATGAGTGGAATGTTTTTTGGTTCGGCTTTTAATCAGGATATAAGTGATTGGGATATAAATAATGTCACTGACATGGGTTATATGTTTGGATATAACGAAGAATTTAATCAATCGCTCTATGATTGGGGTTCTAATACAAATAAAGTTACCTCAACTAGTTACATGTTTGTGGGTGCATCAAGTTTTAATCAAGATATCGGGACTTGGGAAACTTTGAGTGTAACAGACATGAGTGAAATGTTTAATGGTGCTACATCATTTAACCAAGATATTGGGAGTTGGGATGTAAGTAAAGTAACAGATATGAAAGTTATGTTTGCTGAAGCCTCATCATTTAATCAAGATATCGATAAGTGGGATGTTAGTAGTGTGACAGATATGTCTGGGATGTTTGCTAGCGCTATCTTATTTAATCAAGATCTAAAAAATTGGAATGTTGGAAATGTTATTGACATGAGGCTTATGTTTTCTGATGCCTTATCCTTTGATGGAGATATTAGGATGTGGGATGTTAGTAATGTAACAATTATGCAATTTATGTTTTCTGGTGCTACATCCTTTAATCAAGATTTGAGTAACTGGGACGTTGCTAATGTATATGTATGTGGTACTTTTTGGTCAGGCTCTTCTCTCAGTGAAGTTCTTATACCAATTTTCACAAATTGTAATCCTGATTAAGTTATATTTCATCTAATCGGTCATTATTTCTATTTGTTATTGAGTTAATAAAGATCTTTTTATAGTTTTTACTCGTAATCTATTTTATGAATATTGCTATAATTGGTTCTGGAGTAGGGGGGCTTTCATCCGCAGTTCGTCTTATTAAAAAAGGATACTCAGTCAGTATATTTGAGAGAAATAATACCCACGGAGGTAAATTAGGTAGTCTCAAGTTAAATAAATTTTCTTTTGATACAGGCCCGTCTCTTTTAACAATGCCTCACCTAATCGATGAACTGTTTAGTATGCACGGTGAGGATCCTAGAAATTATTTTAATTATAAAAAGAAAGATATCCATTGTAAGTACTTCTGGGATGACGGGACAATTTTTACAGCATACTCTGATAAGGGTAAATATATTGATGAGGCAGAGACAAAGTTATCAGTTAATAAAAATTATCTACTTCAATATTTTTCAAAGTCAAAAAAAAAATATGATTTAATACATAAACTTTTTTTATTGAAGCCAATAAATAAGTTGACCACATTCCTAAACTTTGACACTGTCAAGGCATTTATCAATATTAAATTATTCCAATTGTTTTCATCTCTTAATAAAGTAAATGAGAGGGAGATATCTAATAAGTACATGGTTCAAATTTTAAATAGATATGCTACCTATAACGGCTCATCCCCTTACTTAACTTCTGGGATAATGACAATTATTCAACATCTTGAAAATCATTTTGGAACTCACATTTGTGAGGAGGGAATGAGACAAATTTCAAAGTCTTTATTTGATTTATGTTGTAA
>TARA_B100001057_G_scaffold184276_1_pt1 | contig 32270 bp, 32 predicted proteins | sample TARA_B100001057 | Tara Oceans TARA_B100001057 (sample SAMEA2621839) | marine metagenome | biome: marine biome (ENVO:00000447); feature: surface water layer (ENVO:00002042); material: "saline water (ENVO:00002010), including plankton (ENVO:xxxxxxxx)" | depth 5 m | reverse complement strand
TTAGCCAGTCAAGACCTTAAAAGAATTTGGAAAATGAAACAAACTAAACTTTCTTCAAGGTACACTACAGAACTAAATGAAATAATATCAATTAAAAGATGAAGAAAGAAGATAAACTTGAATTTTTTATTCCAAAAAAAGAAAATGGATTAGGGCAGTGGCTCGCCGAAGAGGGAATATCTGCTGGGTTTCCTTCTCCTGCAGATGATTTTAAAGAAACTAGAATTAGTCTAGACAAAGAATTAGTAAGAAATATAGAAGCTACTTTTTATGCAAGAGTAGATGGAGATTCAATGATTGGAGCAGGTCTTGAGAATAACGATTTAATAGTTATAGATCGTTCACTTAGTCCAGAAAATGGTAAAATAGCAGTTTGTCTTGTAGATGGAAACTTTACAATAAAAAGAATAAAAAAAGAAAAAGAAAAACTTTACTTGATGCCAGAAAACAATAAGTATAAACCAATTGAGTTAAAAGAAGAAAATGAATTGATAGTTTGGGGAATAGTAACATACGTAATCAAATCTTTAAAATAATCTGATAGATTGTAGATTAATTTTAGAGTTAAAGCCTGTAATCTAGCCAATGGTAAAACAACAAGAACAAAATAAAACTAATAAATTCTGAAGTATTAGGTTTTTATCAGCTGTAAGGCAATTCAAAATAAAAATAGTTGAAACGATTAATAAAAAAATCTCATGATTAAAATGAATATTTATTTTAAAAAATCAGGTTTTGAAGGTAAATCTCTAAAAATTTTATAAACCAAATTAGATTTCGGAAATAAAACTACCCAAATTGTTAAAAAAATAATCATAAAATCGGTATATGGAGATATTTTTTTTTGATACCACAGCTCTAATTCACCCTTGTAGGGTGAAATAAATTTTTTATAATACTCATCAATAGGGATAGTGGAATTTGACAATAATAATTCTTCATTTCGAAAAATAATTGAACCAATGCCACTTAAACCAGGTTTTACATTATAAATATTTTTTTTTACGAAGTCAGAATAAGGTATGAAAGTTTTGTCTACCAATGGTCTTGGTCCTACAATACTCATGCTACCCTCTAAAATATTGAAAAGCTGGGGTAATTCATTAATTTTTGTTTTTCTCAAAAAACCACCCATTGGAAGAATTCTTGGGTCTCCTATTGTCGTGTGCAGTCCAGAACCAATATTAGGACTATTTTTAAGCATAGTAGCAAATTTATAAATATTAAATTTTTTATTTTTAAAACCTATCCTTTCTTGTAGGTAAAACACGTAATGTTCTCCTGAAAGTAAAAGACCTAAAATGACGGGTAAAAGTAGTGGAGATAAAATTAGTATAGCTAGAGCAGATAAAATAAAATCAAAAAATCTCTTTAAAAAGAATTTGTACATAATGTATAATTACATTTTTTGATCTAAGTGTTTACCTGTTTCAATATGTTCAAAATTTGGCAAATATTTTATTAATGCTTCTATTATTAAAGGCTTAGTAACATTGTTACTTAAAAAAATATTTTTCAAATTATCTAAAATATTGTCTATTTCCTTCAAATCTCTTTTTATTGAATTTTTTATAACACCAAGATTATTAAATTTTTTTAAATCTAAAATTTCATCTTTTGTATAAAATTCTTCAAAAGTTTTTTCGCCAGAGGTGTCTGAATCGAAAAAATAAACAGGAAATCTTTTTGATTTTTCTGTTAACAAAGCTGCTTTTGATTTTGCCTCTGCTTCTGAATTACAAAAATCAATTTCTAAATCTAAATATTTTAGTAAGTCATTAGCAATATTTTCAAAAGGGATCATGTCTTTATATTCATCCAATTTTGGAAAAAAAATATCACCTGAATCTCCCAATACCGAAGCTAGTAAGCACAATTGCCCTGACTCTTCAGGGGAAACAAAAAATCTTTTAATACCTAGTGGACATGACCAAGGCTGATTTTTATTTAATCTATTAATAAAACCCAATGGTAAACTTCCATTTGAGAAAGCAACATTAGCAAATCGTGCAGTAGTAATTTTTAATTTAGATGAGTAAGCCATAATCAACTCTTCCATCAACTTTTTACTTGCACCCATTATATTTACCGGGTTAGCGGCTTTGTCTGTTGATACACAAAAAAAATGTTTTGGAGGATTTTTTATTAATAAATTCAATAATTTTCTGGCTTGTAATACATTATTCTCAACCATAGCTTGTATCGAAAAAACATCTTTTTCACTTCTAACATGCTTGTGAGCCGCAAAATTTGCAACAATATCAAAGGGACTATGTTTTAAAAATAATTTTTCAAATACTTTATGACCAAAATTAATTGGGTATGTCATAAAATCCATAGGAATATTAAAATTATCAGAACTTCGAAGGTCTCTGACAAGCTCAGTAAGACCATTTTCGTTTACATCGACAACTACTAATTTTGAAGGATAAAACTTTAATAGTGCTTTGGTGTAAGATGATCCAATTGTTCCGGCACCACCAATTACCAAAACCGATTTATTATTGATTTTTTCAGCTAATTCATGTTTGTATAACTTTAAATCTTGATCAAGCAAACTAACTTCTCTTTTAGTTACATACTTTTTTATAAATTTTTGGAGTTGCAAATTGGTTCTCATAATTTCATTTTTTTAAATAATCACGTAATCCTTGAAATAATGTATAATTAGGTTTATAAGCACTATTTTTAATATTACATTCTATTACTAAAGATTCAAATAATTTGTTGTAAATATTCGGATATAAAATTTTAATTACCAATTTTAGATAGTTTGGCATGATAACTAACCTTTCCTTTCTGCCCAAAATCTTTCTTACAATTTTAATGATCTCTTTTGTTGAAGTTAATTGTTTGTCAGTTGGTATTAAAATACCGAACAATTCTTTATTAATGACAATATTAAGAAAATGAATAAGATTTTTAATGTTAATGAAAGTTAGTTTATTGTCAATATTTTTAAAAGGCAAAGGAAAGTTAATACTTGCTAAAGTTATAAGTCTTTTCATGTTTCCTGGTGCATTTGCTCCATAAACCATTGGAGATCTTATACATGATACATTTATATTTTTATCAGTACTATTCAGGAGAAAATTGTCTGTTTTTAATTTATAATATCCATAGCTATTTGCTGGATTCTCCTTAGAATTTAAATTGATATTATTACTTCTTTCGTAAACAGAAATTGTACTCATTTGTATGAAATGTTTAATCCTAAATTTTTTGCTTTTTTCAAATAAAAAAACTGGTAATTCAAAATTAATTTTTTTATAAAGACTATCTTTTTCTTTTTTATGAACAATTGCACAAAAATTCATTATTACATCCATACCCACAAAAAAATTATTTGGAATTTCAAATAAATCTTTGATTATGAATTCATTTGGATAGGGGGTTTTCTTTCTAGAAATAACTTTAAAATAAAAATCAGTTTGAAAGGAATTTATAAAATTACTAGCTATGTAACTATCACCGCCGATAATCAATATATTTTTTTTCATTTTCAATTAATATACCCTTGCTTATCTAATAGTTGTTATTATTATAAATTTAGAAACTTATTAAATCATAATATTTTTTTAAAACTACCTCTTTAGAATAACTTTGAACAACCAAATCTCTACAATTTTTTGAAATCAATTTTAACTTTTTTTTCTCTATGAATATTTTCTCTAGAATTTTTGGTATTTTATCAACTTCATTATTTTCAACTACCCAGCCCACTTTATTTTCTTTTATCATTAATGCAATTTCACTTCTTAAATTAGCTATGCAAAAAATTGGTTTCCCAGCGGCAAGAATATTATAAGATTTGCTAGGAACACCTAGACCATACATATTAGAATTAAGTGTTACTAACCCAATGTCACAAGCATTTAAAAAAGTGTTTTGTTCTGATCTAGGCAAACTCCCTAAAAAAGTAATGTTCTCAATATTATTTTTGACCACGTAATTTTTTAGTTTGTTTAATATTACTCCATCCCCAATAAATATAAAATGAAATTTATTTTTATCGCACGAGGAAAAAATGGATACAAGCTCTTCTAAGCCTTGAGCTCTTCCAATATTACCAGCAAATTGTATTACAATTTTATTTTCAAGTTTAAATTTTTTTATAATCTTATTGTCGTTCTTAAACAGTGGAGTCACCAGAGATGTTTCAGACCAATTTGTTATAAATTTTAAATTACTATGATTTTTTGTATTTAACTTTTTTTTAAATACCTCCCTCATATCCCTTCCGATCACAATAATATTATCAAAACTTTCGTAACAGATGTTGTAAATTTTATTTAAAATTTTATACAAAATCGCATTTTTCGATATTATAGCATTGGCGTTTAGGTTTTCTGGAAAAACATCATAAACCAATACAGATGTGTTGATTTTATTTTTCATCTTTTTAATAATAGGAATTAATAAAATAATAAATGTAGGGTTTGTAACGCAAAATATTTTATCTCCTTTTTTTATTTTAAATATTAACATAAAAGCCAGTTGTAGAGATAAAAGCAAAAGTTTTAAAGTTCTTTTAAATAAATTAGCTTTATCAAAGTTGATAGATTTTATTCTGTGAATTTCAATATTTTCATTCAATTCTTTTCTGATTTTTTTAACTGAACTCTCGCTAGCAGTTATTACAGATACGGAATTACCTTGTGACAAATTTTTTGCTATAGTTGTCATAAAGTACCCCGTTGAATTCATTTCAGGGTAAAAAAACTCTGAAATGATCCAAATTCTGTTTGTTTTCATTGTAAATTATCTTACGGCACTACTGATACCAGGTGGAAAATCAGCAGATTCTTCAATTCGAGACCAATTATCTTTGAACCACTTTATGTTTTCATTAAATCCAACCTTGAAAGAACCAACTGGCTTATAATCAATTAATTTTTCAGCTTTTTTAATTGATGCTAATAACCTTTTCTTTGTATCCCATTTTCTAACTGGCCTAAACTCAATTGGTGTTTTATTTTTTGTTGCCTTGTTTACTAAATCTGCCATGTCTTTTATTGAGATTTCCTTTCCAGCTGCCAAATTAAAATTTTCACCTACCGCATCCTTGTAAAAAGATGCTTTCACTAAGCCTTGAACTAAATCTAGTACATAGGTAAAATCTCTAGTCTCAGCACCGGTTCCAGTTATTGGAAGTGCTTTACCTTTCATAGCCCAGTAAATAAAGTTAGGAATAACATTACGGTATTGACCAGGAATCTCACCAGGTCCATATGAGTTAAAAAATCTACAATTAATTATGGGTAAACCATAATTGTGGTAATAATAATTATTATACATTTCACCTGTCATTTTGTTTATTTGATATGGTGTAGTTAAATGCATAGAAATAAAATCTTCTTCTAAGGGAAGTTTTCCATATGATCCATAAATAGCACAACCACTGGAGGCATAAATAAATTTTTCAACATTAGCTAACCTTGAGTATTCTAAAAGCTTTATATGACCCATTACATCAACATCAGCAGAAAGTTCTGGATAATCAACAGAATTTTGGTTAGCAAAAAATGCAGCTAAATGATATACAATATTTATATTTTCTTTAAAAACTCTTTTTAAATCAATATCACTTCTTACATCACCCTCAACAAACATTATATTAGATAATGGAGTTATGTTCCATGAATCTTTATTTTTAATTGATGATAAATTATCTAAAACAATAATTCTTCCTTTTAAACCAACTAACTGAGAAAGAGCAATAATTAAATTACTGCCAATTGCTCCAGCGCCACCAATTACTAAAATATTTTTTCCATCAAGATTTTTAATGATTTTATCATTCAATTTTAATTCTGAAAAATAATCAGAAACTAAATTTATTCTATGACTGTACATATAATTTGTTTTTAAGATATTTTACGATTTTTTCTGAAGCTTTACCGTCACCATATGGATTTGCTTTTTTTAAAAAACTTTTATAATAAGATTCATTATCCATTAGACTACTTACTTCGTTAATAATTTTTATTTGATTAGTCCCAACTAATTTAACTTTTCCATGAGCAACTGCTTCTGGTCTTTCGGTGGTATTTCTCATAACTAAAACAGGTTTATTTAGTGATGGAGCTTCTTCCTGTACACCTCCGCTGTCAGTAAGAATTATATAAGATTTTGACATAAGAAAAATGAACTCTAGGTACTCCAATGGTTTTATTAAAAAAATATTTTTTATTTTTTTTAATTCTTCCATGACAACATTCTTTACATTTGGATTTAAATGAACAGGATATACAAAATTAGCATCGGGATACTTCTTTGATAATTTCTTTATTGAGCTGCAGATATTTAAAAAGCCTTGACCAAAATTTTCTCTGCGGTGTGCAGTTATTAAAATAATTTTATTTGAAAAATTAAATTTAAAAGTCTTTATTATTTGGTTTTGTAATTTATTTTTATCGATTATATCAAGTCCCATAAACAAAGTATCGATTATGGTATTACCAGTTACAATAATTGATTCTTCAGCAACATTTTCGTTAACTAAGTTTGCTTTTGATTTAGCTGTAGGGGCAAAATGTAAAAAAGAAATTTTTGATGTAATTTGTCTATTAAATTCCTCCGGCCAAGGTGACATTAAATTGTATGTTCTTAATCCAGCTTCAACATGTGCAACTCTTATTCTATTATAAAAACATGATAAAGAAGTTGCAAAAGTTGTTGTGGTATCGCCGTGTACAAATACTAGATCAGGTTTAAATTTATTTAGTAAAGTTTGAAACCCATCTAAGATTTTGTTTGTTAATGATGAAAGTGTTTGATTTTTAGTCATAAGATTAAGATCAAAATCTGGGACAACATTAAATGTTTTTAAAACTTGATCAAGCATATCTCGATGTTGCCCAGTAACACAAACCTTAGTTTTAAAAGAAGTTTCTAAAGAAAGTTTTTTTACGAGAGGTATCATTTTTAATGCTTCGGGTCTAGTGCCAAAAACAATTAAAATTTTCTTATAAACCATAGGTTTTTTTCATCCATTTAGCTGTTCTTTTAATTCCCTCTACAGGATCAATCACAGGATTATGCCTTAAATCTTTGATTGCTTTAGAGAAATCGACTGTTTTAATTTTTGTTGTAAATTTTTCTGCCTCTTTGTATGTTACTAAATTTGGGTCACCGCCAGTGACATCTAAAACAATATCAGAGTATTCTTGAATATCCATTTCCCATTCGACCTTTCCACCAACATTATACACTTCGCCAGGGATAAAATTATCTGAAATATTTGCAAATGTAAAACACGAATCTTCTACATAATCGATTATCCTTTTATGACCTTTAAAAACAGTATATGGTTTTTTGGTCAAGGATAAATAAATGAATTTAGGAATAAAACCTCTGTAAGGAGTGTAATGTTCATAAGGGCCATAACAATTTAAAGGCCTAACTCTTACTATTTCATTTCCATGCATTGTGGTAGCATTTAAACACATTAATTCTCCTGCCCATTTAGTTATAGCATAGTCATTCATCTGAAATGTGTCCGAAATTTTATTATTAACCATTACATCTTCGCTCATGAATCCAGTGTAATCACCATAAACTTCGCATGAGGAGAAAAAAACCATTTTAAATCCTAATTTAGTTTGAAACTCAAGGATATTTTTAGTGCCAATCATATTAGTCATCCAGAGATTCTCATAATACGCTTCTCCATTCCATCTCCCATATTCAGCAGCCAAATGATAAACAAAATCAAATTTTCCAAAATCATTAAAGACTTTTTCTAATTGTCTATAGTGTTTAACATCACAACGGATATAATCTTCTCTTTCTGTATTATATAAATCACATCCTATTACTTGATGACCTCTAGATTTAAGCTCGTTACATAAGTTTGTTCCTATGTTTCCAGCAGCTCCAGTAACCAATATTTTCATATAATTAATTTTTCGTAAAACTAATTAAAAAAAATTATTTAAGTTGATTTTTATACACAATACTTTCACCTATTAAATGCAAAAAAATGAATTGAATCGCAAAAAGATTTGGATTACCTAAAGCAACAAATAAATAAAAAATAACCCCAATAGCAATTGCTCTTGAAAAATCTGTTGACTTTAATTTGAAAACTCTAAAGAAATAATTCATGTAATAATAAAAAAAGAAAATAGAAAATAAACCTATTTTATGGATCAAATTAAAATAAGAAATCTCAATAGAGTATCCCGCTGCGTCTCTTTGCAATGCTTGTGATTCAAATAATCCACCCCATCCTTTACCGAACCATGTCAATTCATCAAATACAGCTTCTATTTGAGAGAATCTCTCAATATTTCCAGGATCTTCTAATCCAAAAATTGTAAATGCTTTAAAAAAATTTAAGAAGAAGAGTGAAATTAAAATTAAAACTAGAATAATAAAAATAAAAGATCTAAGATTATGAATCGAATATATCATAATTACAAATAAAATAAATAAATATATTCCTTTACTTTTTACAAAAATTAATGCAAAAATATTTAGGATAATAAATAATAAATAATCAACAAGTTTTGGAGTGCTAACATCTTGAAAATATATTTTTGATACAATTTTTCCATATAAATAAGGGTAAATAGAAAAAGGGAAAAGTATAGATATTGTGTAAATAATTCTATTATCTTCAAGTATTAAATCAATAATTTCCATATCCTTTATAATGAAAATGCAATAAATAACTGCAAATATTGATGAATAATAAATTAGATAAAATAAGTACTTTTTAGAAACGGAAGTATTTATAAAATAGTAATAAAAGGTAAAGAAAATTATTCCAATGTTATTTCTAAAAACATTATCATTCCCGTTTAACAAACCAATTATTACACCATATAACCAGCATAATAGTAATAATAAAGGAATTAAAGTAAAGTTTATTTTTCTTTTTAATGAAATAATAAAAAGAAGAGAGAGTGGAACAAGTGAGGAGTATAAAAGCAATTTATTTTTAGGATCCGCTACTATAAAAAAAATAATAATTACAGATAAAATAAATTTCTCTATGAATTCTGATTTTATAACACCTTTAATCATAGATATATTTATTGTAGTTTAATTAATACAAAAATTGTTATAAAATTTAGCCTCTTCCACTTTTAATTAAATGTATTTTATTCCAAAAATAATTCGGTAATAAAATTATTAAATACAAAAGAAAGTATCTTAATGAATAAAATTTTATAATACTCATTTTTTCTATTGCACTAATTTTATCTTTGATGAACATTAAGTGTCTAGCTTCATAATATTTAGCTCTAGCACTAGCTTCTTTAAATTCTTCAAAGAAAAGGTCTTTGATCTCAGGGTGATTTGACATCAATTTATCTAAAGTATAAAGTCTTTCACTTGCCCAAAATTTTGAATTTTTATTAGTCAATGAATTTTTTCTCACCAAATACTTTGCTAAAGGCTTTTCAATTACACTAACTCTTTCTTTGTAAATTAATTGCATACACAAACAATATTCTTCAGAAGCAGTTACATTTGGGTCAAAATTTAATTTTTTCTTATCAAGTGCGCTTTTAAGGATCATTATTGTTGGCATTTGAATTTCGAATTGTATTAAATTCTGTCTAAAATTATCTTGAGAGTTATGATAAACATTCACTTTTTTTTCTTTGCTAGAATTTGGATATGTTTCCACGATAGAGCTATACGATAAAACTGAATTATCCCTGAGCATTTGATTAAGTTGGATTTCTGTTTTATCATTAAACCACTGGTCATCAACATCTAAAAAAGAAATAAACTTTCCAGAACACTTTTCAACTGCCCATGCTCTTGCTTGACCTAAGCTAACATTTTCTTTACTTTTATAATATTTTAGCCTTTTATCGTTATATGAATTGAATATTTTGAAACTATTGTCAGTTGAGGCATTATCCCAAAAAATCACCTCCCAATTTTGATAAGTTTGGGAAAAAATTGAATTTAAACAATGATCTAAATAATCTTCGCCGTTATAGCAGTTGACAACAACACTTACGAGAGGATTACTCATTCTTTATTTCCATTTATATTTAATATTAGTCGAATTAATATCCTCATTTATGGATTCTTCAGGCTTGTGAGGAATATCAGCAATATTTAATAGTAAACAACTTTCATCACTAATACATTTAAAAGAGTACCAAACTTTTGGTGGAATTTGTAACAAATTATAATTTTCTTTTGAGTCCAAAAAAAATTCATTTATTGTTCCAAAAGTTTTTGAGTTTTGTCTTGAATCAAAAAGAACTAATTTCAGTTTTCCAAATGGCACGCTAAAGTTTTGTGTCATCCTTTTATGAAATTTCCATCCTTTTATAACACCATGATTAATTTTTGAAAAATAGGCCTCTCCAAATTTTTTAAAATGAGAATCGGTTCTTTTTAAAACGTGAAAGACCGCTCCTCTTTTATCATTAATTTGTGTTAATGGAATAACTTTTATTCCTTCAATTAGATCTTTTATGCTGTCCATGATAATGATCTTGAAGAAGCTTTTTTAGAATATAATTTTATTTGATTTATTGTAAATTCAGTACAATCAAATTTTTCATTTTTATAATATTCTCTATACCAGGACATTGTAAATTCAATTGTTTCTTTAAAATTAAGTGTTGGATACCAATTAATTAAGTGATGTGATTTATCACAACACAACTTTAATAAGCCGGCTTCCTTATGGTCATTATCATTTGACTGAATTTTCCATTTTACATTCTCCCAAGATTTAGACATTTCGTTCAAAACTTCAATTACATTCTTATTCACCGTTGAATCAGGACCAAAATTAAAAGATTGATTTTTACAAATTTTATTTCTTTTAATTAATTCTGCTCCAAGATGCAGATACCCACTTAAGGGCTCCAATACATGTTGCCAAGGTCTTGTAGCATTGGGATTACGAATAGTAAGATCATGATTTTGAGACCATGCTCTAACTGCATCAGGTATTAATCTATCTTTAGCCCAATCTCCTCCTCCTATAACATTACCAGCCCTGACTGTTGAAACATAAACTCTTTCATCACTAAAATAAGTTCTCATGTAAGAGCTTGCGATTATTTCAGCAGCTCCCTTAGAAGCACTGTAAGGATCTTCTCCTCCTAATCTATCATCCTCTCGGTAGCCATATGTCCATTCAACATTTTCATAGCATTTATCTGATGTGATTATTACTAGTGATTTTATATAATTGGACTTTCTTGAAATTTCTAAAATATTGGTTACTCCAATAATATTTGTTTCTATAGTTTCTATTGGGTTTGTAAAGGACTTCCTAACAATAGGTTGCGCTGCTAAATGAAAAACAATTTCAGGTTCATGTTTATCAATAAAACTTTTGAATTGATTGTAATTTCTTACATCTCCAAAATAACTTTCCATTTCACTATCTAAATTTAATTTCTCGAAATGTGAAGGTTTACTTGGAATATCAATTGAATATCCATAAACTTTTGCCCCTAGCTCAATTAACCACTTAGCTAACCAACTTCCCTTGAAACCTGTGTGCCCTGTAATTAAAACTTTTTTATTGTTATATATAGATTCAAACATAGAACTTAAAATTATTTCCAAGGAGCTTTGCCTTCACTCCAAATTTTATTTAAACTTTCCTTATCTCTAATAGTATCCATACAATGCCAAAAACCTGAGTGGTGAAATGCTTTTAACTGATTTTCTATAGCTAAATTTTCTAGCGGTTTTCTTTCCAAAATGGTACTTTCATTTTCTAAATAATCAAATATTTCATAATTGAACACAAAATATCCTCCGTTAATCCAGCCTTCACCTATTTGTGGTTTTTCTTTAAACTTAACAATCGTATTTTCTTTGTTTATTTCAAGAGATCCAAACCTTGCTGTTGGTCTGACGGCTGTCAGTGTAGCAATTTTCCCGTGGCTTTTATGAAAATTAACTAATTCTTGAATGTTAATACTACAGACACCGTCTCCGTAAGTCAACATAAAAGTTTCTCCAGGCTTAAAAATTTTTTTTAATTTCAGTAACCTTCCGCCCGTCATACTATTTAAACCCGTACCGTATAAACCAACATTCCAATTTTCAGAGAAATCATTAACGAATTCAGTATCACCAGTTTTTAAATTAACAATTACATCACTTTTTTTTGATTTATAGTTTAGGAAAAATTGTTTTATGTAGTCACCCTTGTATCCTAATGCAACAGCAAAATCAGTGAATCCATAATTTGAATATGAATTCATAATATGCCAAAGTATTGGAATTCCACCAATTTCAACCATTGGTTTTGGTTTGGTTATGGTTTCTTCAGACAATCGTGTTCCAAGTCCACCAGCAAGTATTATAGTTTTCATTTTTTCATATGTTTTTTTATGATGTTACAAATAAAATTAACTTCATCTTCTTTAATGTCTGGATGAAGTGGTAAAGTTAAAAGTTCATCGTATAACTTCTCAGTAATTGGTAAACTTGTCTTGCCAGATCCAAAAAAAGTTAATAAATGATTGGGCTTATAATGAATTCCCGTTTGAATTTTTTTAAGTTCAAGAATATTTTTTATTGCATTTCTCTTACCAGATCCTACTCTTATTGGAAAAATATGTGGAATTATTTCATTTTCACAATTAGTCTTTTGAAAAAAAATATTAGGACAATCAGATAAATTTTTTTTATAAATATCATAGAGCTTTTTTCTTTTTACAGAAAATTCGTTAACGAATCTTTTAAGTTGAACTCTACCTATGGCTGCAAAAATATTACTCATGTGATATCTATAACCCTGATATTTTACATCAAAATCCCAACTTCTTTTACCTTTGAACCTTTTGTTAGTATCCTTTTCAATTGATAATAATCTAGCGTCTTTTAAAAGATTTATTATTTTTTTATCAAAGGCGATAATAGCTCCACCTTCTCCCGATGTTATATTTTTTATTCCATCAAAGGAAAAACAAACTAAATCTCCGAAAGATCCTATTTTTTTCGAATTATAAGAACATCCAAAAGCATGGGCCGCGTCCTCAATTACTCTTAAATTATATTTTTTTGCAAAATCATATATTTTTTCTAGGTCTCCTGGGTTACTGGCATAATGTACGGGCATTATTGCTTTAGTTTCAGAAGTAATTTTTCGTTCAGCATCCTCAAGATCTATTGTTAAACTGTCTTCATAAACTTCACAAGAAATAGGATTGGAACCTGCAGCGCTAATTGCTTGGAAAGAAGACAGATAAGTTAAGGAAGGAACTAGTACATCACTATTTTTTGGAATTGAGTGCTCCACGGCTAAATGAAGAGCAGCTGTTCCCGAATTTACACAAACAACACACTCAGGATCAATATTTAAAAAAGCTGCTATGTCATTTTCAAATTCCTGAACTTCAGATCCCATACCCAAATATCCATCATTAACTAATACATTTTTGACCGCGAGAGCTTCTTCGTTTCCAACAATTGATTTTGACAATCTTATCATTTAGCTAATTTATTATATTAATGTAGTTTTTCATACTTATAAATTCTTAATTTTAATGAAATTAATAATAAGACTTTCTTATTTTCCTTAAATAAAAAAAATATAGTTTTCTTAACAAACTCTGTTTAAAAAGAGTGCTATCTATCTCATCTAGAAAATAAACTGAATTATTATTAATTAAGTTTATTAATTTTTTTGAGACAATCTCGATTGAATGATTCTCATTGTAGTATTTTAATGTTTTTTTTGATAAAATTTTATAATTTGATTTTAAACCTTTTATGATTTTCTCTAAACTATTATTTCCAATCTTAAAATCTAATTTACTTACAGGGTGACCTAAGTCAAATCCTTTAGAATCAAATAAAAATTTAAAAATATACCCGTCTTTTATCTCCACATTAGATTGATCTAACAATATGACAGGAATTCCAAGTCTTGCTCCGTCTAGAGCAGATGTTCCCATGCTAAACATTACATCAATATTAGTTTGAAGATATTTATCAACTTCACTTTTTTCTACGGCTCCTAATTCAACTATTTTGAAATATTGATTTTGAAAATCAAATCTCAATTTGCTTTTTAACTTTCCAGTACCAATTATATGGAAATTTATTTTAGTTTTAGTTTTTAAAGAATAATTACACAACTTTTTAATACTATAATTTAAAATATGTATTTTAAAATCTGCAATTCTACCAACCCAGGCCAAATTTATTTCATTAATTATTTTTTTTGATTTACGATTTATGATTTTATAATTATAATTAATATCTCCAAAACTGAAATTTGGTAAATATGTAACAGAATTAGAATCTTTTAAAAAAAGATATTTAATTGTATTATTATAAATCTCTTCTGTCATAAAAACAATTGAACCTCTGTCAATCATCTTACTTACCCACATTGAAAGAATTTTGTAATTTTTTCTATTAATCATGTGAAAAATTTTATGGATAATCAAATTTGATTGTTGAATTTTTAAAATAAAGTTAAATCTTGATAAGTATGGGATTAAATTTGATTCATGAGCAGCCCATTGTAATATCTTCACTTTTTTTGAGATCTTTAATTCTTGTCGAAGTTTATGTGGCAACCCGGCCTGAATAATTAAGTTGGTTTCAAAATCTAAAACACAACTTTCAAAATCTTTAAATTCAATAAATTTTAATTTTAAATTTGGCTTACAATTTCTAATTAAAGCACCATTTTTATAATCTATAATATTAATTTCATGTTTATTATCTTTTAATAAATAATTTGTGAGATTTGAAAAAAGCACGGGGATTCCACTGATATATGGGTAAGGAAAAAAAAATGTAATATTCATAATGTTTCCTAATTATTAATTTTCATTAATAATTTTAATAAACATTTCTATTACAAAATCAATATCGCTTTTATTCATTGGCACGTACAGTGGTAAAATTATGCTATTATTGGATAAAAATTCTGAATGTTGCAAGTCTTTAAAATTAATATTAGAATAAGCTTTTTCTGTGTGTGCTAACATAATTCCTTTGCGTGTAGCTATTCCAAAGTCTAATAATCTTTGCATTAAATCATTTCTTTTCACAGGAAAATGTTTTTTTAGTATTACACTGTATGATTGAAAATTACTAATAGTATGAATATTATCTTTTGGAAGCTCTATGTGTTGAATATTTTTGAAGGCATTATTATAAATTGAGGCAATCTCTCTTCTTTTATGAACGATTTCGTTAAGTTTTTTTAATTGTTGTATTCCAACTGAAGCCTGAATATCAGTAAGACGGTAATTATAACCTAATTCATCGTACTTTTCAAAAATTACTTTTTTTGATACATGCCTAATTCTATCATTAACTGACATTCCATGTTGACGTAATTTCTTTAGTCTATTATGATAATCCTTACTATTTGTAGTAATCATTCCTCCATCACCCGTAGTTATTACTTTTCTGGGATGAAAAGAAAAACAAACTAAATCAGAATGACTTCCAATCATTTTATTTTTATAACTAGATCCAATAGCACAAGCAGCATCTTCGATTAATTCTAATGAATATTTATTACAAATTTTTTTTACTTCGTCTATATCTGCTGGCATACCCATTTGATGGACGAGTAATATTGCTTTGGTGTTTTCAGTTATTCGACTTTCTATATCCTTTACATCTAAATTATAATCATTACCAACCTCGGCAAAAACTGGTTTGGCTCCAACATATCTAATTGAATTTGCTGTTGCTATGTAACTAAGCGAAGGACAAATTACTTCATCGCCACTTGTAATTCCAGCAACAATAAGTGATAGATGTAGAGCCGTAGTGCAATTAGAAACTGCAATAGCATATTTTGCTCCAGTTAATTTGGCGAATTCGTGTTCAAATTCTTCAACTCTTGGTCCTTGTGTTACCCAACCAGTTAAGATTGTATCGTAAGCCGACTGAGCTTCCTCAGTTGACAAAAATGGTTTTGAAATAGGAATCATATTTATATATTTTTAATTACCAATTTATTTTTGGTACTTCATCCACCAAATCACCTGATTCATGCAGTTTTTTGTAATACGCAATTGTTTTTGAGATTCCTTGTGAAAAAGTAACTTGAGAACTAATATCAATTAATTTTGAAATTTTATTATTATCAACCCACAGCCTAGGAACGTCTGCAGGTCTATCAGACAATTTTTCTGTCTTTGGATTATAATCTTTCATTAAATCAGAAATAATTTTAATAACATCTTTAATTTTTATCTCGATGGATGTGCCAAGATTAAAGATATTACCCATAATTTTTGTGTTATCAACCATATTCCCAAGAATTCTTGCAGTATCCCTAACATAATAAAAATCTCTAGTTATATTACCATCGCCAAAAAGAGTAGCATTATTTCCTTTTAAAAAATTAACAATTGTTCTTGGAATAACTTCACCTGAATCTCCTTCAAAATGAGCCCTTGGACCATAATTATTAAAAATTCTAATTACAGTAGAATTTAGTCCGAAACATTCTCTGTAAGAATTAGTGTAATGTTCCCCAACTAACTTACTCGAACCATAAACAGTAATGGGTACAGGAACAGCTGTTTCACTAATTGGAAATTGCTCAACTTTTCCATACACCTCAGATGTTGATATATATATAAATTGTTTTATTGAATTTATTCTGGATGCTTCTAAAATATTTAAAGTGCCCTCAGCATTGACTTTATGATTTTCGATTGGACTATGCAGAGAATGTCTAACACCTAAACAAGCTAAATGATAAATAATATCAACATCTTTACATGAGTTTATACAATCTTGTAAATTCAATATATCAGATTTAATAAAACTAAAATTTTTATTTTCTGAAGCATTTACCAGATTACTCATTGTTCCATTACTTAAATTATCTAATCCAATAACTGTATAGTTTTTATTCAATAAATAATCTACTAAATGAGAGCCAATAAATCCAGCAGCTCCAGTTACCATAATTACAGGTTTATTTTTCATAATAATTGTCTAGTTTTTTAATTTTGCTGGATTTCCAAAATACACTTTATTATTATCAATGTCGTCTAAAACATTACTATTCATCCCAATTAAACACTTATTTCCTATTGATAAATTTTCTCTTATTGAAGAATTTGTTCCAATATAAGTAGATTCTCCAATAACGGAATTTCCAGAGATACATACTCCTCCAGCTATGGTTGAAAAATTTTTTATTTTAACATCATGGCTAATAATTGAATTTGGTAAAATAGCAACGTGTGATCCAATCTCAACGTTAGAACACACAGTCACATTCTGAAAAACAACAGTACCTTGACCAATCTTACTAAAACGTGAAACGCATGCCGAGGGGTGAATTATAGTCTCAAATCTATTAGGTTCAACTAAACTTCTTTTAATAATTTTTTGTTTGCTGACAAAATTTCTAGAATTGCCTATACCATTTATAAAATAAGTGTCTGAAAATTTATTTGAATCATTTATAGAACCTAAAATCTCTAATCCAAAAATATTACTTCCTTTTTTAGAAATATCATCATCTAAAAAACCAATACAATTATATTTTTTACTAATTAAATTTATTTCGTTAATAGCATCTAAAATATCAATACTATTTCCTCCAGTACCTAAAATTATAATGTTTTTCAAATTTTGATATAATTAATAACTATTAACAATTCTAATAACTTTATCAACTTGGGCATCAGTTAGTTCTGCATACATAGGTAAGCTGATGCAATGAAAGGCTAAATATTCTGATTTAGGAAAATCTCCTTTTTTATGACCTAAATATGAATATGCTTTCTGCAAATGACATGGTATTGGATAGTGATAAGCAGCATTTATATCATTTTCAGCTAAGTGATTAACAAAAGCTTGTTTATCTTCAACTGTTACTACAAAAAGATGATGAACTCCATCTGCATAATCAGGAACAACTTGTAATTTAACCTTAGGATTAATTATTTGTTCATGATATTTTTCAGCAATAGATCTTCTTTTATTGTTCCAAGATTCTATATAATCTAATTTAACAGAAAGAGAAGCTCCTTCTAACCCTCCCATACGATAATTATAACCTATTTCATCATGAAAATATCTTACTTTACAACCATGATTTCTTAATGAATGAATACGTTCAACATATTTTTTATTATTGGTTGTGATACCACCTCCTTCTCCACAAGCCCCTAGGTTTTTCCCTGGATAGAAACTATAACATGCCATTTCCCCAAAAACTCCTACAGTTTTGCCTTTATACCTAGCTCCATGAGCTTGGGCAGCATCTTCAACTAAAAATAAGTTGTGTCGATCACAGATGTCTTTTATCTTGTCGATATCAAAAGGTTGACCATAAAGATGAACTCCAATAATTGCTTTTGTTTTGTTAGTAATGGCTTCTTCAATCTTTAAAGGATCTATTTCCCAAGTATCATCACAATCTACAAAAACTGGAGTAGCTCCGGCATGCGAAACACCCCAAGCAGTAGCTATAAATGTATTTGCGGGAATTATAACCTCATCCCCTGGGCCAATATCCAATGCAAGCATAGCCAAATGAAGAGATACAGTGCCATTACCTACTCCAATAGCATATTTTGATCCAATATATTTACTAAATTTTTTTTCGAACTCCTCAACAAACGGACCACCTGAAAAAGCTGTTTTTTCATAAACTCTTTCAAAAGCTTCAAATATTTCTTTTTTTACTGTCTGGTGTTGACCTTTCAAATCCAGACATGAAATTTTATCTCTTTCAATCATAATTTTATTTTTTTAATTACACGAGCTGGATTGCCAACAACAATTGAATTTTCTGGCACATCTTTAACCACAACAGATCCAGCTCCTATTAATGAGTTTTCGCCAATTGTAATTCCACACAAAATTGTTGCATTACTTCCAATAGATGCTCCTTTTTTAACGAAAGTTTCAACTAAAGTCCAATCATTTTCATTTTGAGTAGTTCCGTCTGAATTTATTGCTCTTGGAAATAGATCATTTGTAAACATTACACCATGACCAATAAAACAGTTGTCTTCTATATGTACACCTTCACATATAAATGAATGACTTGAAATTTTACAGTTTTTACCAATGAATGCTCCTTTTTGAATTTCTACAAAAGTCCCAATTTTACTATTATCATTTATTTGACAATTATAAGCGTTTACAAAATCAAATATCTTAACATTTTTTCCAACTTTAACATTATTAATTGATTTTTTCTCGCTTATTTCATTTAATTTTTTTGTCATTATGAATAATTTACTTTAACCTCTTTTCCTCCGTTCTTTATGGATATTTGAGAAGCTTCTAATACTTTGATCACATTTATACCTGAGATATAATTTGAAACAGGGTCTGTTCCATGTGATATTGAAGACAAAAAATCTTTTGCTAGCTCAGAAAGAGCTTCTTTATTTGGAACTTTAGGCACAAATATATCTCCTACTCTATAATCAACTAAAATTCGTCTCCTCTCTTCATCCGTAGAATGAGAATAGCTAGTATCATAAACTTTAATTTTTTCTGTTGGTTCCATATCATCCCAAGAAATCATTTTTTTTTCTCCACCAATTAAAAATTTTCTAATTTTTACCGGTGAAGTCCATGAAGAGTGGAAATGAGCAATCATATCAGTTTGATAATTTAATGTTAAATAAGCAATGTTCTCAATATCGTTATTTGTATGAGATACTCCGACAGCCTGTACGCTATAGGGCTTATCATCAACAATATGATTAACAATTGAAATATCGTGAGGAGCTAAATCCCATAACACGTTTACATCAGGCTGAAATAAACCAAGATTAATTCTTGTTGAGTCGATATATTTAACTTTTCCAATAAAATCATCATTTATAATTGAATGAATTTTTTGAACTGAACCTGTGTATAAAAATGTATGATCTACCATTAAAACCTTATTGTTTTTTATAGATATGTCAATAAGTTCTTCTGCCTCGCTTACAGATGAAGTCATAGGTTTCTCCAATAATACATGCTTGCCGCTTCGTAACGCTTTTTTTGCAATTTCATAATGAGTATAAACGGGGGTGGCGACAATAATAGCATCAATTTTTGTGTCTGAAATTACTTCATCAAGATCCTTGGAAGTTCTAGTTTCTGGATAATTTTTATTGACAACAGCTAATCGTTCTTCTCTCGAATCGACAACATATTCAACATTACAATTTGATTGAGCATTAAAATTTCTCACAATATTTGGACCCCAATATCCAAATCCCACTACAGCTACTCTAATTTTATTCATAATTTGATTGTTTAAAATTACTAATTATTTTGTAAGACCTCATTAACTAAATTTAAAAATATTTTACCTGAACCTTCATTTGAAGTTTTAATGTAAGATTTTGAAATTTCTTTATAATTTTTTAAAATATTTGATTTATCTAACTCATCAATGTACTTTGATAAATCATTCAGATTATTGAATGATGGACAAATTCCTAATTCTTCAAAATCATCTGTCACAACAGGGATGTTTTTTAGCTGAATACAATTTTTTCCTTGCAAAGAAGCTTGAATAAGCGCAGTTGAATTAAAAGAAACAAATATATCACCATTATCAATTGCATCTTCAATTTTTTCATCAAATGGTGTGCATTCTACTTTAGGTAAAATTTTATCTAATAAAATTTTAGGACTATTTGGGTGTAACCGACATTTAAAATTTATATTATTTTTATCGCAAATTTCTTTTAATTTAATAGCATTATTCAATAAAATATCTAAATTTTTTATATCCTGTAAATGAAAGCCTTGAGCTAAATAATAGAGCTTCAATTTACTATCAAAACTATTTTTCTTTTTTTTAGTTATTTCAAAAGGATAGCCTAATATTTTAATCGAATTAGATGTTCGAATTTTTTGTTTTAAATACATGTTTTTAAAAAACTCCCCCCAAACAAATACAAAATCAGGTCCTAATCCAGTAATTAATGGCATTTTTGAGACATAAATAGCATGTTGAATTTCTATTGTCTTAATTTTTAATTTTCGACCAATATAAATTAAAGCCCTATTTATTGGGCTAATAGAATCCGTAATAACAATTAATTCAATTTTAGTTTTTTTGATTAAAATACCAAGTTGTCTTAAAGCAGAAGAAATCATCTTATCATTATTACTATTGAAACCCTTTATTAAACTTTCGTTAATTAAAGAGATTGTAATCGAATAAATTTTATGGTTGAATTTATTTTTTCCGATTTGTCCTCTAAAAGGATTGTTGATTATTAGTTTTGTAAAAGTTATGATATAATTAAAAATATAATTATGAATTATTGGATCTGAATAAAAAAATATTGTTGGTAAATTTTTTTTATTTTTTCTTAATCTATAAATTTCAATTTTACTAAAAAGAGAAATAAATAATCTTGTAAAAAAATTAAATTCTGTAAATTTTAAATACCTATTTTTTTCTCCTGCAGCACCTAATACTTCAAAATATTTAAAAACATCTTCAAAAATATATTTCTTGACTTTCATTTACTATTAAAACTTAAGCTCTAAAACTTTTAAGATAGTCAATGATGTTATTATAAACTTTTAAATCTTTTTCATAAATATAGAGTATTGGAATAAACATGATGATTACAACAATAGCTTTAATAATTGAAGACACTAAATCTTCAATAAAAGTATTAATCTCTATTTTTATAAAAAGATTTACTAACATTAAAGAAATCAAAAGGTATAGATATGGGAAAAATAAATGCATGATTTTTTTTAATATTATTTTTGATTTTAGAATATAAATTTTATATCCCAAATACAAATTTCCAACAGTGTATATGAAATGCATTATTACACTAATTATAGATATTTCAAAAATTCCATAATTAAATTTTAGAGTTATTAAAATCAATATTGAGGAAATTGAAAGAGTTGAAATTTGCCACTTAATCAAATTAATAGTTTTGTTAGTTATTGCTATTAAGTTTCCTGGCAAGCCAAGTAAACCAAAACTAAACATCCCTATCACTAAAACATTAAGAATTGGTACAGATTCCTGATATTCTATCAAATAATATTTAAATAATAATGGAAAAAAAATATAAATCATAACAAGAACTAATGAACAAATAATGGACATTAGTTTTAAAGATTTTTCATATATCTTAGAAATTTCACTAAAATTTGAAGATCGACCATATTCTTCATTAATGTAAGGCATAGTTGTAGAAGCTAAGACACCAGGAACTAAGTAGCCTATTCTTTGAATGCTAACAGCTAAAGCATAATAACCAAACTGCTCCGGATTTAGAAAAAACACGATCAATAGTTGATCAATTCCTCTAATTAATTCAAATAAAATTCCACTTAATAATATAGGAAAACCAAAAGAAATTAATCTACTTATTTCCTTATATCTAATTTTAATGAAATTTGGCAATCCATTTTTTAAAATAGCAAAATAAATTAAAAGCGAATTTGATATAATGATTGCAAAAGCAAGAAACAATACATAATCAAAATAAAGTAATAAGCCTAAAGATAAAAATAAGTTTACAGAAGCTTGTAAAACTGTTAATTTACTAAGTAATGAAAAATCTTTTTCGGCCCTTAAAAATTGCAGATAAAAATCAGCAATATTTGCTGAAATAATTAATACTGAAAATAATAAAAAACCTGAACGATAAAAACTTTCATTTTCCCCGGAAATAAAAAAAGAACTTATTATTAATACAAACGCTAAAAAGAATGATATTATAACGTTAAAATAAAAAGTATTGTTTTTAACGTCTGAGTACTTATCTAAATTGTTTTTGCCTCTGAAATAAGGTATCTCAATGCTCATTGCTTGGTATGTGCCTAAATTAGAAAAGCCATTATATTGAGTAATCAATAAAAGACTTCTCCATAAGCCATACTGTAAAGGGGCTACTAGTTTAGGGATTATAATTCCCATAAAAACTTGTAAAATCATCTGAACAACTCTACTAAAAAGCAAACTTGCACTATTAGATAATATGTTTTTTTTCACAATATTAATCCGTTAAATTAAATTTTAATTAAGGGTATTTAATAACAAGGATTTTAGTCCTTCACTATTAATATTTATAGGATTGTTTTTTAGTCTTTCTAAGTTTATATTTTTTAATATAAAATCTAAATTATTAATGTTTATATCTAGCTTTTTTAAGCTTGTTTCTAAACCTATGTTATTTAAGAAGTTTTTAATAAAAATATTGGTTGGTTTTATGTTTTCTTCATTTATTAATTTTGACAACTCCTTTATAGTTTTTCTAACATATTTTATTCCTCTGAGATCCAATATATCATCGTTATTTATGTCATTATTATACCTAAACCATTCATGAATTGTTAATGCGACTGCATGTCCGTGTGGGATATTAAATTTTGTTGTAAAAATATAGCCCATTGCGTGAGCTCCAGTTGTTTTTGAAATATTGATGGCCTTTCCGGCCATATATGCTGCCAACATCATGTTTTTTTTTGCTTCTTTACAATTATTGTTTACTGCATTTGGAAGATTCTTAATTATTAATTTTAAAGCTTTACTTGAATATTCTTTAGATTCTTCATTAGAATTTATACTCCAATAACTTTCTATTGATTGAGCTAAGGCATCAGCACCTGAAACAGCTGTTTGATATGCATTTGTTGAATGTGTCAAATATGGTGACAAGAATACAACGTCTGGAAGTAAATAATATTTATGAGCCAAAGAATATTTTTTTGAATTAATATATACAACTGCAAAATGAGTTGCTTCACTTCCAGCACCTGATGTTGTAGGGATCGCTAATATTTTTTTGCAAGGATTACTTAATTCAGTATTATTTAAAACAACATCTTTAATATTTGAATTTATTGATTGACCTGCATTAATTAATTTAGCCATGTCTATAACACTTCCACCACCAACTGCAATAACATAATCACAATTGTTTTTTTTAAATAGTTTTATTCCTTTTTCTACATCTTCAACTTTTGGATTTTTATTAAATTCGGAAAATCTGATAAAAGAATGTTTTTTTAAAGCTTCATCCATAATTTTTTTAGCTCCACAATTTTTATAAGATTTTTGACCGGTAACTAAAAAAATTTTTTGAGGAGAATCTTTAATTAATATCGATTTAAGGGTTAAATCAATAGAATCTTCAAAAAAAACCAATTGATTTTTTTTCATTTATCTTAAAAAATTCATAAAATCTATTTTATTTTCACTTGGAGATATTGTTGGCCTTCCTAAATCTTTTCTTGCACCTTTGTTAACTAATATTTCCAATATTGAAGGGCCCTCAGAATTTTTAAATTCATTAAAAATTGATTGAAATTCCTTAGAATTTGTAATTTTAAATGAATTTTTATAATTCAATCCTTTGAATATTTTTTTAAAATTAATATCAAATCCCACTGTCGGTTGTCCACCGACAGAATCATGAGAACCATTATTTATTATTATGTGTTTAAAATTTAATGGACTTATATCTCCGATAATTCCAACTGATCCTAAATGCATTAATACGGCGCCATCCCCATCAATACAATAAACTTGTCGATCTTTTGTTTGTAAAGCAATTCCTAGAGCTATTTGATTTGCATGTCCCATTCCGCCTACGGTTAAAAAATCTCTCTCATGTGTTTGATTTAATTCTTTTCTGTATTCAAATAACTCTCTGGAAGTTTTTCCAGTTGTTGCAATAACTATGTCATCCAGTTCAATATTCTTAATTATTTTTTTTATTGCATCTTCTCTATTCATACTAAAACTAGTAGACAATGAATTCTTTAAGTTGTATGGTTTAAAAGTATTTTTTCTAATTAATAATGCACAGGGCGAAGAGGTTTCTTTAATTTTTTTTAATACTTTTCTTAATGCAATTTGCGAATCTTTATAATCTTCTGGAAGAATAAAATAAGGAATTTGTAAAGTATCTAAAATTTGTTCACTAATTAATCCCTGCTTATAATGTTGAGGCTCATCTTTAGTCCCTGGCTCTCCTCTCCAGCCTACTAATAATAACATTGGAATTGAGTATACACTACTGTCAGCTAAAGACAATAAAGGGTTAACAGTATTTCCTAATCCTGAATTTTGCATATAAACTAAAGGAGTTTTACCTGTAGCCAAGTGATAACCCATTGCAAGTGATATCGCTCCACCCTCGTTTGCGGTTATAATATGATTACTTTTTGATGTGTTATCTGTTATGTAAGCACATAAATCTTTTAGAAGTGAGTCAGGAACACCTGAAAAAAAATCTATTTCATTTAAAATTAAATCATTGAAAAATTGTTTTACATCTATCATTTTGTTCCTGGAATTAGTTCTAAAATTTCTTTAATTGGCATGCAATCATCATTTACATCGGATGATCTTTCATTAATTAGTATAGATTCCGCAACCTTTAACATAGCTGGATAGGAAGATCTTAACATGTGATTAGCATATATAACAATATTTACTCCCCATTTAATAAATTCACTTTCTTTAATATGATTATATGTAGAAGGAACGACAACTATTGGAGTATTATTATTTTTTGATCTAAATTTTAGACAAAATTCCTTTATTTCATCTCCACTTTTTTCTTTACTATGAATCATAATTGCATCTGCTCCAGCTAAAATATATGCGTCAGCTCTTTTTAAAGCATCATCTATTCCTTCACCTAAAATTAAACTTTCAAGTCTTGCAATAATCATAAAATCTTCAGTAATCTGTGCTTTTTTACCAGCGGAAATTTTACTAGAAAAACCTCCGATTGTATCCTGAGTTTGAGGAACAGCTGTTCCAAAAAGAGAATTCTTTTTTAAACCAGTTTTATCTTCAATTATTATTGCAGAAACTCCATTTCTTTCTAAAGTTCTGACGGTAAAAACAAAATGTTCAATCTTTCCACCTGTATCTCCGTCATAAATGATAGGTTTAGTTGTACATTCTAATGAATCAGTAAGACCGTGCATTCTGGTGGTAATATCAACTGCTTCAATATCTGGTTTTCCTTTAGATGTTGAGTCGGTAAGACTAGATGACCACATTCCATCGAATTCTTTTATAAAACCATTTTTTTCTACTTTAATATTCTCGGCAATAAGACCGGTTAATCCACTATGAGATTCTAATATTCTAACTATTGGTTTTGCATGAATTAGTCTCCTTAACATTTTTAATCTAATATCCGGAGTTGTACCAATCGATTTTATTTTTTCATTAAGCAAAGTAGAAGAGACTCCCTGGGTGTAAGGCACGTCAATAACTTCACCTCCCCACTCTGATATGAGTTTGACAACATTATCCCTAGTTTTTTTTTGGACTCCTTCTTTCCAATCGTCCCCGTGAACCACAAAATCAGGCTTTTCCGACAATAAATTAGAAGAATAATCTAAAGTTTTTTGGGGAATTACTTTATGAACATTTTTAATACTTTCAATTATTAATTTTCTTTGTTCATAATTTAAATAAGGAAGTCTTTTGTAACTAGCAATTGCTTCATCTGTCAAAACACCAATTGTAATTTTTCCTAACTTAGAACCTTTTTTTATAATATTTAAGTGCCCAGGGTGAATAATATCTGCGCTCATTCCAATGTATACTTTTTTATCCATTTTTATTTAAATTTTTTATTTATAACCTAAGTCTTTCCAAGGCTTTTTATCATAGTCATTTATTAATTTTTGAAAAATAAGTTTATATTTTGATGAAATATTTTTTTCAATTTCAATAATTCGATTTTCTCTGTCAAAAGCTTCAGGACTTCTAGGGCATCTTTCTCTTTTCATTATTTTTTTTGTTTTTTGAACAACTTTAGTTCCCAAAAAAATTTCTAAATTATTTAGATAGTCCCATGGGTTAACAGTAAAATCTTCAAACTCAATAAAAAATACACTTGATTTAAATTTTTCTTCAAGACTCAAAAATCCATTTAAATTTTTCCTAAACATATTGTTAACAGTAATTACTAATCTCTCAGTTGAATTTCCACTTAAATAATCATCCTCAAATCCTTCTGCCATAATTGGAACAGAATGACCTTTCCAATCCATAGTAAGAGTAAATTCTCTAGGGTCCTTTCCAATTCTAGTCCCAAAATCTCTTCTGTTTTGTTCGAATATGTTACCTACTGGATCTCTAAAAACATGAACGAATTTTAATCTTTCAGAAAAAGCATCAAAATAAATTTGAGCCAAATGCAAGCCATCATGTGTCATGTTCTGAAAAATAGGATTTTCTTCTCGAACTCTTTGAACTGCATATTTTTCAGGCTTTTGAAATAATCTTTTGATATACAGCCATCTTTTTCCTCCTTTAAAAACTCCTGTATAATCATCAAACCTAAAATTAACAGATCTTGATATCATATTATGGTATAACTTTTGATCCGCTTCAATCTTGAGTGATGTTACGGCGGCGTCGTGACTCATCTTTCCCATCGAGTAATACCTGGGAGAAAAGTCAAAAAGAGGATCTAGTCTCATTTTTTCAATTCTGGGCATTGTAGAAAGAATAACTGAAATCATGTTTTTTCCAGATCGACCTTGGCCATCAACAATAACGATGTCGTTTTTAAAAACATTATTTCTAACTAAATTGTATTTTTTCATAGTTTATATTAATTAAAATTAAGAAAGGTTTGGATTAAAGAATAATTAGAATCTGCGTTATTTTCAATGTACAAATAAAAATAATTATTACTATTAATTTTTGATTTATAATATTTAAAATTTCTATTTACAAGTCCATCCCCCATCTACCACTATATTTTGACCCGTAATATATTTTGAATCATTACTCATCAGGAATGAAACAATAGGTGATATATCATCGGGATTTGCCATCCTCATTAACGGAACATTACTAATATAATTTTTTATGAAAGTTTTACTCTGATTATTAAAAATTCCACCAGGAGAAACACAATTTATTCTAATTCCATATTTTCCGTAATACGAAGCAAGGTATCTTGAGAAATTTATTACACCACCCTTTATCGCAGAGTATGCTGCAGGAGTGGTCATTGAAGTGCCTTTGTAAATTGAAAACTCCGGAGCAACAACTCCATAAATTGAGGCTATATTTAATAAACTACCAGATCTATTTTTTTTCATATGGTCAACAACAAGTTTTGAACATAAAAAAACACTTCCTAATTGCAAATCAATATTTTTTTTCCAAGACTCATAAGAAACATCCTCAAATTTATTTCCCCAATCTTTTGTTCTTGGATAAGCATTATTAACCCATCCATCAATCTTTTGATACTTTTTTGTGATATTTTTAATTGCTTTTTTAACTGAATTTTCGTTAGTAATATCACAATTAATATTAAAATCATCACTGTCAATATTTTTTTCTAAATTGAAAACAGTCGCACCATCAGATCTTAATTTGGATACGAATTCTGCTCCTAACAAACCATTTCCTCCGGTTACTACAATATTTTTATTTTTTAGATTACTCATTTAGACATAATTTTAGAATAGATAAGGCTTCATCAAAATCATTCATTATTCTATTGCCAGTACTTAAATTTTCTGTGAAATGTTTCATTTGGCTAACATAGGTATCCATAATCTCATAATTACCACTATATATGATTTTATTCATTTTCATACTTTTTAGTGAATTTTTTAATAAATCTCCTATAAGGGTGTCATTATCTAATAAAACTTCAATTTCTCTTTTTGAGTCAACTCTAAAATAATTTAAATTGATGTTAACATTATAATTTTCATATTCAAGTATATATAAAGCTGAATCTATGGATTTTATATCTAAAGTTGAAACTGATCTTTTATTTACGTATAATCTCAAGGGTTTTCCAAAAATCCAAATACAGTAGTCTAACTCATGAATTAAATCTAAATGTACACCACCACCCATTGCTGGATCTGAACTGTATGATTTTCTATAATTATTATTTTTTCTCCAATTGGGCAAAAATGATCCACAATAAACATTAACCTGATTGATTTGTTTAATTTTATTATTTAATTTTTTTTTTAGAAGTTTAATTAACGGATGAAATCTTAGGTTGCATGCAACATATGTTAAGATCCCTTTTTTCTTAATTAAACCAGAAATGTAAGAACTATTTTTGATTGTAGATAAAACAGGTTTTTCAATAAACAAAGGGCAATTTAAGTTTAATGAATCAATTATTGATCCATAGTGCAGATGCGATGGATTTGAAATTATAGTGAAATCAATTTTTTTAGGTAACTCATTAAAATCAAAGATATTTTTAACCCCTTTAATCTTACCTGATTTTAATTTATTTGATCTTAAGCCAAAAATTCTGGGTTTTTTTACAACGTTTTGAATTGAAGCAATATGTTTTTTTGAGATAGAACCTAATCCAATAATTAATATATTCAAAATTTAAAATTTAATTTGTTGTTTTTAACAAGATAATTCATAAACTCAAAATCAATCTGATTATCTATGTCAAAACAAATATGAGTAATTTCATACATAATTGATTTTTTGGTAATAACATATTTATTTTTTAATTCAAAAAACAACCTTTTATAAAAGTAAAAAGATGCGTTAAGTTCATATACTCTTGGGGCAGACTGCCTAGTCAAAAATTTTCCTTTTTTAACCAAATGTACATAGTCATTTTCACCTATCTCTACCATATTAAAATATGGATTTTTAGAAGAATTGTTTACAGAAAATAAGTTTAAGGCTTCTTTATTATTAATTAACTTTTTATACGCCAAAATTAAATCGTTGAGATTTCTTAGTGGAGAACTTACGTCTAAATCTAATATGATGTCGTACTTTTTATTTCTATAATTCTCCTCATGAAACAATAAATGTTCTATAGTTTCAATTTTACCAACATTATCCCCGCACAATATTTTTGGCCTAATATATTCAGTGCTAAGTCCATTTTTTGATGCAATTTTCAATATTTCTTTAGAGTCACTAGAAATGGCAATGTCAGATTTGTAGATTTTAGAAAATTCTATGGCTAAATTGATACTGTAGATTATAAGAGGAATATTATTTAAAGGCTTTATATTTTTATTTTTTAAACCTTTTGAACCCCCTCGAGCACAAATTGTTATTAAAATATTATTTTTCAATTTAAATTCTCTGTTAATTGTTGAGCATGCTTTAAATCATTTGGACTTCCTATGTCTATCCAGTAACCTGAAATAGGAACATGGGAAACATTTCTTCCCTCATTTATAATAGATGAAATTAGATCTGTTATATCATAAAATTGGTCTTTTGGAATCATTTTTATAAGCTCTGTTTTGAACATATATATACCCGCATTGGTTGGATAGCTGTATGTGGGTTTTTCAGCTAAATTTGTAATTGAGGATTCATTGGTTTCAAAGACTGCATATGGTAAATCTATTTTATAATTTTTTGAGGAAATAGCCATGTCCAAATCATCATTTATAAATTTTATATATAATTTTTCAAAATCAATATTAGTGAATAAATCACTATTCATCATAAGTATATTATCAGAATCAATATTTTCAATTAAGGACAATGCACCCGCAGTACCTAATTTTTTATTTTCATAAATATATTTGATTTCAATTCCTTTAGAACTTCCATCACCAAAATAAGATTCAATTTGATCAGCTAAATAATTTACAGAAATATGAATTTTTTTAATTCCAAATCTAATTAATCTATCAATGTTGTGTTCTATAATCGGTTTATTATTTAGCTTAATCATAGGTTTAGGTATATTGTCAGTCAAAGGACTCAATCTTTTCCCTCTTCCTCCAGCCATTATAACACATTCTATAGGTAACAAAGCTTTTGTCACATCTAAATCTAAAAATCTGCTTATTGTTCTATCTTTTTTTAATAGTGGAAGTATTTTAATGTCTTTTTGATAAATAGACTTAAGATCTAAATAATTTTTTGAATCGAATTTGAATAGAAAATCTCTATTACAAACTTCACCTACTTTTTTTTTCAGATCCTGATCTTTTATTAGTGATCTTCGAACATCTCCATCAGTTAATGAACCAATCAATTGCCCTTTTTTGTTTGTTACAAATAAAATTAAGCGACTGTAATCCCTAATTCTAGTAAGCATTTCAAGTGCCTCTAAAATTATTTTATCTTCATCTATAATTAGTTGTTTGAAATTCATTTTATTTATCAATATATTTAATTAGTTGAAATGCTTCAGAATATTTAACTCCAACTGAGGCTCCCCTAAAAGTTGCTAGTGCTTTTATGTTTTTTAAACTTCTGGGAAAAGGATGTTCTCCAAGTTCCGATTTGTAAATCCTCATAATTTCTAGTTTTTTTTCTAAATATTTAGAAATATCTACAAAATAATTTGGCTGGAAAACTTTTTCATTTAAAGATGGTGCAAATTCAGTTTCTGAAAGGCATTCATACATTAAAACTGATTTAACGTGTGGATATCTAAAGGATTTAGTACAAGACATAATTGCATCAAAAATGACTCGATGATCTGAATGAGCATCGGATCTATTCATTGTATAAATAACTTCAGGTTTTAGATCATTAAAAATTTTAGAAATTGACGGTATTAATTTAAATAGCGAACTTGTTGACAATGTAGACGTAGGAATCTCCAGTTTAAATACATTGTCAAAATTATATTTTTTAGCTACTAGATCAATTTCTTTTTTTCTTGATTTTATTTGTAATTTATTATAGCCATATTCCTTTATTATGTTGGTGACAATAAGCCAGGAAACATGATCACCATTTTCTTTATGTTTTAAAATTGTTCCTCCAACACCCAATGTTTCATCATCAGGATGTGCTGCTACTATTAATATTTTTTTCATTTAGCATAATTTTTTTTTTATATACCATTTTTTATCTTCTGTATCAATATTTAATAAAACTTTATTGATCTTTTCAACCGCAGTTCCGTCTCCATAAGGATTCTTTATTTTTTTAATTAATTTTCTGTATGATTTGTCAAAACATGCTTTATGAATAGCTTTGAAAATATTTTCAACATCATAATCAACAAATTCTACATTACCAGCATTAAGACGACCTAGTTGTCTATTCCCAATGTTTACAACAGGTATTTTGTAAAAAGGTGCTTCTAAAATACCCATACTGGAATTTCCAATTAAAGCCTTTGTGTTTTTCATAATATTAACAAAAATTTTGGTATCCAAATTTTTAAAAAATTTAATGTTGAAACTTTTCTCAGCATTATTAATTGCTTTTATAATATCATATGAGCCAGGGTCGGTGTTTGGGTATATTCCAATAACCTTATACTTGTTTAAATCACAAAAATTTTTAATTGATTTTAAAGTCTTATGCATTTGATCAAAAGTACTTTCCTTTTCTGAGGATAAAGGGTGTT
>TARA_B100001057_G_scaffold102418_2_pt1 | contig 32278 bp, 19 predicted proteins | sample TARA_B100001057 | Tara Oceans TARA_B100001057 (sample SAMEA2621839) | marine metagenome | biome: marine biome (ENVO:00000447); feature: surface water layer (ENVO:00002042); material: "saline water (ENVO:00002010), including plankton (ENVO:xxxxxxxx)" | depth 5 m | reverse complement strand
GCTACTGGTAAAGTATTGGTTGTAACAAATGGAAAGATTGAATATAGGTTACTTAATGCATTAATAAACCAAGATTATGACACAGTTGCAGATATGATTATAAACAGTACAAATAACAAATCATTGTGTGTAAAAATTGCAACTTTGTTGAGACTAGTTGACTACGGACCACTAAGAACTAGAGAACAGTATAGAAGTAAAGGCGTTTTTAGTATGAGAGATAGAAATGAGTTGGGTATACTAACTGTAGAAGAAACAAAAAGAGCTAGATATGCATATTATGCCGAAACACTTAAATTTTTACCTAATACACCAGAAGGCGCCAAAAGGCAACTAGTAAAAGAATACGAAGCTACACTTACTAAGAAGAGTTTTACATTTGATGGAACAATTACAACATTTACACTAGAACGTTCTCCTAGCATGTCCCCACAAGAAAAGCTAGAAGTACTCATTAATGGCGATATACAGCAACATCTTTTTGATTTTACAGTGGTAGGTGATCAACTTACTATTAGCAAGCCAATGACTACAGGTGATATCATATCAACCACTATTAAAATATAAACTGAGTATTTAATTTTACCATAAATAATAGTATGGTAACCTATATCGGATATAGCACAATAGACAGTATTAGCGGAAGCAAAACTCTTGTAGATTCAGAGCTTGCTAAACGTGATCTATTAAACAATTTCTACACCAGAAGAGGCGAAAGAGTACAAAATCCTCTATTTGGTAGCATTTTACCTGACTTGGTGTTTGAACCATTAGATGAAATGACTGAAAGAGAAGCTACACAAGATGTAGATAGAATAGTCAACAATGATCCACGCTGGCGAGTATTGGAAACGCTAGTCAGTAAACCAAATGATCATGAACTTAATATAAAAGTTAGACTAGAATATATTAGCACAGGAACAGCAGAAGAACTGTTTCTAAAATTTACAGGTGAGGAATAATGGCACAAGGCGCACGTCAAAGTAGTTTGTTTGCGGCAGAAGATTTTACAGTAGCATACGAAAGTTTTGCTCAAGCTAATCTGCAAGCATATGATTTTGAAACCATAAGAAATGCTATGGTGGAGTATATCAACACAAACTATCCAGAAAACTTTAATGACTATATTAATAGCAGTGAATTTATTGCACTTATTGAGTTAATTGCATTTCTTGGACACAATCTTGCATTTAGAGCAGATTTAAGTCAAAGAGAAAACTATCTTAGTACAGCAGAACGCAGAGAAAGTGCTTTGCGTATTGCACAGTTTTTAGGATATACTCCAACTAGGAACGTTGTTGCTAGTGGATTCTTAAAAATTGATAGTGTACAAACTGACGAAGAAGTATTTGATGCAACTGGAGTAAGCCTTGCCAATGTTTCCACACAGTTCGAAGATGTAACTAATCCTCAAAGTTATCAAAACTTCTTAACAATTATGAATGCTGTTTTCCAAAGCAGTAGTCAATTTGGTAGTCCCTTTGATGCAATTACAAGAGGCGGAGTTGTAAATGAAGTATACAGAACTAATAGTACAAACAATACCAGCAACAGAGAATTTAGCAACCGTGTTAACAATAGCAAATCAACATTTAGTTTGCACAGTGTATCCACTAGCAATGCAACAAATACTTTAAAAGAAAAAGTTCCAGATCCATACGGAGTAGTTGATTTACTTTATAAAAATGATAATAGTGGATTTGGTTCGCCTAACACTGGATTTTTTATTGGATTTAAACAAGGATCACTTGAATTTAGTGACTTTAATATAAGCAATGGTTTACCTAATATGATACTAGATATCAATGCAAACAATGTAGCAAACGGCGAAGTGTGGGTACAAAACATTGACGAAGCTGGACAAGTAATAAAAACTTGGAGCAGAGTTGATAGACTGTTTGGTGCTAACACAATGTTTAACGCAAAGAACAATGCTATTAGAGATATCTATACTATTGCTAGTAGAGAGAATGATCAAATTAGTATTGTATTTGGAGATGGCAATTTTGGTAATATTCCTAGAGGTAATATTAGAGTTTGGTATAGAACAGGACTTAATCAAAGCTACACACTAACACCAGACAGTTTTAATCAAGTGGCATTTACTCTAGATTATGTGAGTGTAAACGGTAATGTTAATACTGCAAGATTTACAGCAAGTCTAAAAAGCACAGTAAGTAATGCAAGCACAAGAGAAAGCATTACTAGTATTAAAGCAAATGCTCCAAGATTCTTTGCTACACAGGATAGAATGGTCACAGCAGATGACTATACAATTATGCCTTTGACAGCAAGTCAGAATATTAGAAAAATTAAAAGTGTGAATAGAGTACACAGCGGACACAGTAGATTTAGAGACATATATGATCCAACCGGAACATACAGCGATAGCACACAGTATACAGATGATGCATATTTGTATGAAAAGAATCTCACAACAAGATCGGTTGTAAGTTTGCCTAATAATTTAAGTGCAACACAGATATTTGACAAGCATTTAAAACCTTTGTTAAGTCATCCAGAGATTTTTAATTTTTATTATAACAGACAGGGTTGGAGTAGCACAACACACAACTCTTTCAAAGATTTTACAGACACAACACAGAATATTACTGTAATCAATTCCAATGGCACCGATGCAAATACTTTTAGATGGAATCAAATAACCAAAGGAAACAATAGTTGTAGTGGATATATTACCTATAACAGTATTGTTCAACGTATGGGTAAAACTGCTACAAACAGTTTAAGTAAAGCAGATGTTAACGGTTTGATTGAATTTATCGAAGCACCATACAAAATGGGATATATCTCTAATGCAGTAATTACAGCAGGCGGAAGTGGATACACAAGTACACCAACAGTAACTATAAGTGGAAAAGGTACAGGCGCTACAGCAATTTGTACTATTGCCAATGGAGCAGTAACATCAATAGCGATAACTGCAAGTGGTAGCGGATATGATCAAAGTACAAATATTTCTATATCAGGCGGTGGTGGCACAGGTGCTACTGCAAAAGGTACTATTATAGATGCAAACACACAATGGGTAAAAGTTGATAGATTATACAAAAGTGGTTATGGAGATGATAACAGTGCTGGTAACCCAACAGGTATTGATAACACAGGCAAAGGTAGTATTGTATTAAGTGGAGTAGTACCAAGCGGAAGCAGAATTAGCAGAATTGTTCCGAGACTTAGCATTGACTTAGACGAAACAACAAGAACAAATGTAATTGCAAAAATTGACAGCAATAATACTTTTGGACTGAGATATAATCCTAGTAGTCAAAAATGGGTTATCATTGATAGTAGTAACCTTCCAACAAATAGTACAACACTCAATGATCCAGTAAATTGGAGTAGACAATACGAAGGTGATGGATCCAGTACAGGATTAGACAATAGTTGGATTATAAGATTGAACTACACAGCAACCGAATGGGAAATGCTTGTTAGAAAAACACAGTTTATTATAGGTAGTAATAAAAAGTTAAAGTTTACAAATCTAAACTTTACAGAAACATTCAGTAGTGAAACACAAAAGCCACTCAGAGACAATCTAAAGATATTAAAGATCAATCCTAAGAGTACTACAGATCCTACGCCATTGAACAAAGATTATCAGTTTAATGCATTTGGATACTTTACTTACAATGATGGATATACTGATCCTAACAATGTAAGAGTAACACTAGCTGATCCTGATAATGATGGATACCCAAATGATCCGGAAGCATTTGCAAATATTGTAGGTGAAGAAACAATTAAGCTAGGAACTAAAACAGTTGACGGATTCAACTATACTACACATGATGAGGTAAACGGTACTTCAGTTGTTAATGGTATTGGCAATTTACATACACAATACAACAGAATAGCTGACATTAATCATTTAATTGATCCAAGTACAACAAATATAATTGACACTTATGTATTGTTAGAGAGTTTCAATACACTGTTTAGAAACTGGGCGTTATATGATGGTAGACCAGAAACAAGACCTAACGCACCAACTATTAGTGAATTAACAGACTTGTTTGATAATTTGAATAGTAAAAAGAGTATAAGTGATCAAGTAATATACAGACCTGTAAAATATAAATTACTGTTTGGCGATTTAGCAAGTGGTGAACTACAAGCTAAGTTCCATGTTACAAAAACAATAAACAGTACACTAAGTGATACAGAAATTAAGCAAAGAGTGATTAACTTGATTAGTACATACTTCAATATTGATAATTGGGACTTTGGAGAAGATTTTTACTTTACTGAATTAGCGGCTTTTATACACAACAATATGATTGGTGAAATAAGTCAGATAACAATCTCAAGTGTTGCAGATAATAATGACAGTACAAGTTTATTTGAAATTGGTTGTAGTAGTGATGAATTATTTTTGCCAGTAGTAAAAACAAGTAACGTTGTAGTTACTAATACATCAAGTGCTAACCTCACAACAATTAGCGAGAACGCAACTGCAAGTGGAGGCTATTAATGAGCGAACGCAGACCTGATAAAAAACTTGCACCTAATATTACGAGACCAGGTGAGAGTTTAGAACGTAAAGGATCTAATAGAGTAACAGAACTTTTACCTAATATTCTACAGACCACAGTTAACAAGCAATTTTTTGATAGCACATTAGAACAGTTGATGTCAAGTGGTAGTTTAGAATCTGTCAGACATTTTATTGGTAAACCTTTTGGTAGACAGTTTGCTCCTAGTGCCACAGACAGTTACTTGTATGACAATAGAAGTAATGATGCATATCAGTTTGAACCAGCAATGGTTAACAAAAATGAAGATAACAGTATTGATCAAGTTCTAGCTTATGATGATTTAATTCGTAGTTTAAAATACAACGAAGTGCCTACTAACAACCACAACAAAATTTTAAATGAGCCGGGCTATACACTAGACTTGCCAATTAACTATGATATGTTCTTAAACTACCATAGATATTTTTGGGTAATGGATGTAGCGCCAGTTTGTGAATTAAAATATACACCTGGAAGCCATTTTGATATTGACACACTACCAGGTATGCTAAGTTACACAACTCCTGTGCAGAAAAATGGAAGAACACTTACACTAGAAAATGGTATGCGTATTATGTTTGCTCCACACACTGTGGATAGATTTACACAAACTGTAATTGGCACTACAGTTTTTACAGCAACAGTTACTAACGCACACAGCATTGATGTTTTTCTTAACAATACAATACAAGAAGAAGGAACACATTACACAATTAATAAATCTTCGGGTATTGTTACATTCCTTACTGCACCAGCTTTGACAGAAGAAATTGAGATACACTCACACTATTCACACAGCGGTACTGATGCTCACGATAACCAAGTAATTTATATTGTTGACGGTGTAGGTGATCCTGATGGTATTAGATTAACAAAACAATTCGAACGTGGTCAATACGAAGGCAAGCAAGGTAAACGAGTATGGTTAAACATTACAACTTACAGTAGTCAAGAGCCAGCAGGCTTTGATGCAGATGATGCAAGTTTTGATTTTAGACCATATGATCTCAGAGAACACAGAATGACCACCAGAGATTATACATGCGAACAGCGTTATAGTCCGGATCAAAGTGCATGGGCAAGAAGCAACTTGTGGGTGCATGAAGAAACTATTTCAGCAATGCTAACATATCAAGGCATAACAGATAATATCTATGCTATTGAAAGATACAGAGCTGTGAGACCTATTATTGAATACAAAGCTGGAATTTACAAATTTAACTTTGGTAGACGACATGTTTTAAATGTTGACCATTATTTAGAATCAGGCGACGACCCTGCTAATACAATTCAAGGACAAACCAGTTATAGTGTAACAGTAAGTGGTATCAATACTGAATGGAATGGTATTGTAGGTTATGATAGAGGTGATCAAGTCAAGGTTACCAGTGGAACAGCACCAAACTTTGTTGTAACATATTGGGAATGTGTACAAGCACATGGAGAAATTAAAAAACCTACACACGGTGAAAACAGAGAATTCTGGGAGCAAATTACTCCTGTTGAAGTTGAAGATAACGACTTAATTATTTTCTTTGGCACCAGCAATGCATTTTACAAAAATAAAATTTTTAGAGTTACAGGTGTAGGAACAAGCATACAATTAAACCTAGCATATGATTTTGTTGGCGGAGGCACTGTAACTAAACTTAATACAAATGACAAAATATTATTGCTGAATGGATTCAATACATTTGACTTTGGATTAATTGGTGGACACGGACAAGGAAATGCTGAAGCACCTAAAAGCGGCGCAGAATTATATGTAGATCCAACAACTACAACAGGTTGGAGATATAGTAAACAAAAAGAACACAGAAGTCAAGGTATGTGTGTAGAGCTTTATGATACTGACTTAGTATCACTTAGTGACACTACAAAGTACCCTACCAGTGACTTTGCAGGAGCAACTATATTTGACTTTCAGCACAATGATAATAACGATTACGATGATGCATTGGGTTTTAGACCGGAGTATGTAGACTATGGAAATAATCCAGGATTAAACTTTTGTATGGATTTATTCAATCGTAGATTTACATATATAAATCAAAGTGCAAACTTTGAACAAAGCAATCAAATTGATATTCCAGGATATTACTACTACAAAGATTTTACAAAAAGCAGATTCTACAATGGTTGGATTCTTACCAGAGAAGGACAGCTACTTGAAAAAGTAATTAAGAAAGTTGTTACTGATCAGACAGTTCCGTTGGTTGTGGATCTTGGACATACAAAGTATGCTAGCGATAGACACTATACATTTTTCAAAGAACATAGCACACTAGGTGTACACAGTCAACAAGATTTAGGTGTTGACAAAGGTAGAATAAAACGTATAGGCGGAAAAATGCCTACACTATTCCTTTACAACGATAATGTATATGAAATCACCACACAGTTTCCACAAGCAGAAATTGAGTTTGTTAATATAGATGGATCTCCAGTAGGTGCAGGTATAACAAGAAGTGCAGGTACTGGTAATCATTTTCAATTAACAATAACTACGCCAACAGTTGACGGCATAAAATATAGATTAGTTTCAGATCCTGCAACGTTTGGTGTTATCTTTTTTGATGTAAAAACAAACGAAACAAATGTAAGAGTTAAAAAGAACGGAGTGACTTTTACAAACTATACTCATGTGGGTAATATTGCTACAATAAGCAGTGGCTTAGTAGAAGATGACGTTTATGAATTTAGTTTTTGTACAGACGCAAACTATAGTGAAACCGGCGAAGGAACACACAAAGTTACGAGTAATCAATTATTCAATCCACAAAATCAAGACTTTGGAAAAATAAGTTTTGGAGACTTAGTTGATCATATGCGTAGCCAGATGCGAAATCATCCGCAGTTTGAGGGCGAATGGTATGGAACAAATAACTATAGAAATATTGCAAGAGTACACGATAATGTGGGTACTATTAGACAGCAACCTTATAGCACAGAATTGTTAAATCAACTTTTAGTTGATACAAATACTAATCCATACAGTGCTTTGCAATTTAATAGTAGCCAATACAGTGACTTTAAAGAGAGATTTAAACAAAAAATTGCACAACTACACAATAGCTTAGATATAACATTACCTACATATGTACTAGTAGATCGTACACTCGAAGCACTTAATATTGGTAAAAATGCAAGTCAGGCATTTGCAAATAGTCAGATGGCTATGTACAGAGATTACAAAAGTATAGATGTTAGTTGGGTATTCAATCAAACACCTGTTTTCGACTTACCTGAAGTTATAAATGATTATGATGATACATTTAATCATGTACAGGTATGGATACAAATTCCAGATGCCAACGGTGATCATACTTGGAAAAGTTTAGTCAAAGATGTTGGGTATACACTTACTTCAAACAAAGTTACAATTACAGATCCAGATGCTAACAGCATGCCAGGTAGTGGTAAAAATAATGCACATATTAGATGGTACAAAAGAGGAAGTATAAGTTTCGTTCCTACTAGTGATGTTAAACTTGGATTAAACAAACCTTATACACCTGAACTTAGAAGTGATTATAGCAAGGATAGTACAGGCACTGCAACTGATAATGTTATCATTGGACATGATGGTAGTGTACATGTACGCAATGGTACAGAGTTGTACCAGAGACAAACAGCAGGATATGATCCAGTTGATGCTGGATTGTGGGACTTGGAAACAAGAATTTTTAATAACTTAGGTAGTGCATTAGATCAAACACAGAATTTAAATGCACATGTTATTAACGCACACAGACCAGCAGTATATACATGGACTGAATATAACAACACAATTAGAAGTGAATTCAACAAGTACAAAATTAAAAACAATATTACAGAACTAAACAGTGACACATATTATGATGCCACAGATAAATTTACATGGAATTATAGTGATGTAGGTCCTGGTATTGGTGGTTGGAGAGGATTATATCACTACTATTTCAATACAGATAGACCTCATACTCATCCTTGGGAAATGTTAGGTTTTAATAAAGAACCATCATGGTGGGACACATATTACAGTTGGACTGATGCAACAAAACGTTCTGCACTTTTACTAGCACTCGAGTTTGGAAAAATAAGTGATCCAAGTACAGCAGACGTATTTGATATTAACTATGCTCTTAGAAACTATGATTGGCAAGGACAAACTCTTGTAACTCTATTGGGCGTATTAAATGACCCAGAAACAGCAGGCGTAGTATCAACACCAACACAACCTGCAAAAGATTTTGTGTTTGGCGATTGGGGTCCGGTAGAAGCTGAATGGCGTAGAACCAGTGAAGGTAAAATTGCAAATATTATTGCAATAATGAGAACTCGACCTTTGATTGTGTTTAACAACTACTTTAGAACAATAAGAAGAAAAGTTAAAAATATTAGTGGATATGATCACCCACAAGATATAGATGCTATTGCTCTTAAACTTGTAAGTTGGAAAGATACAAAACTAACCGGTGCAAGTATATTAGGTAAGATAATCGAAAGTGTTGTTATTAAAACTGCTGGAAGCGGATATACAACTGCACCAACTGTACAAGTTAATGATAATTTTGGAATTGATGGTGCTGTTGAAGCAATAGTAGAAAACGGAGCTATAGTCGGAGCTAGGGTTACAAACCAAGGTAGTCAATATTATAACAGACCAAATTTAGAAGTAACAGGTAATGCTATACTAGATCCAATATTAGTTGAAAATGCTACACGTTATTATAACGGACTGAGTAATAGTATTGTAGAATTTGCTAATGTTTATGGTACAGGTGCTGATACACTTAGAACTAGATTAGAAAACATTACATTCCAAAACGTTATTAAAGCTGGCGGCTATGTGAATAGAAACAATAATTTTATATTAGAGAGCAGTCAGGACAAAGGTAGAGTATTTGTTCCTGAAGAAAATATTGAAACACTACTTTATACTAACAAGCCTGATGTTGAATATTTTTATGGTGGCATCAAAATTGACAAAACAGCAAATGGTTATAAGATCAATGGCTATGACAATAGTTTAGCATACTTTAACTATAATAAACCTAATACAGCAACAGATCCTATTACTGTAAACATAGATGGTGCTGAAGACATTAGAGTTGTAAGATACAAAGCATATGAAGAAATTGTAAGCACATTGGATTATAGTACTGAACTGAGAACAATACAAGATGTTTATAATTTTATTATGGGATATGGACATTATCTTAACAGCTTAGGTTTTAGTCAGCAATGGAGAAGTTCAAGTGCTAGTTTTGTAAATTGGGCCGCAAGTGATTCAACAGTAACACTAAATCTTATTCCTGATCCAAATAAAGTTATAGTGCAAGATGGAGTAGACGGATATTTTGACAATATAGATAAACGATATGATGGTGTTTATAATTTAATTGATGCATCTGGTAATCAACTACAAAGCAACAAATTTATTATAGATAGAAAAAGTATGAATCCAGAAGCAGAAACTGTTTTCCAAGTAAAAGACACAGACACATTGCTATATGGTATTAGATTGTACAAAGTTCAGTTAGAACATATATTTGTTTTTGATAATATTACAAACTTCGACGATACTATTTCAGATCTTACTATTGGACAAAGTCATGACAGAATTATTTGGAGAGGTTCGAGAACTAAAGACTGGAACGGTAAACTTTACTCACCAGGTTATATTGTTAACAATGATTCTATTTTACCAAACTTTGACACTACAGCAAAAGAAGTAGATCAATATTTAGGCAGAACCAACACACTAGCTAATGCACAACTCAGCGATGTAGCAAGATTTAATACTGGTTATAACAAACCAAGTTGGGCTGAAACATTAGATATGGATGATGACAGCGTATTTGAATTTGTTAAAGGAAGTTACAAATACAAAAGTACTGCACATGCACTTCAGGCATTTATGCGTAACAAAGGATTGTATGATGGTATAGCCAGTGCAGAACTGTTAGAACAGTGGGCTATTAGAATGGCAGACTATGGTGACACTCGTAACAGAGAAACACTTGAATTTCAGATTACACCAGAGTTACTAGAAACTAGTCCACAACCTGTTAGATTTTATAGCACTACAAAATATGATGTACTCAGTGATATTATAATAGATATCGATCAAAAAAGTCCGTTACTAGTTTATGATAATTTAGGCAACAATTTCTTTACTAGAGATGAACAAACATACAAAAACACAAGTGATCCGTTATTTGCAAATGATTTGATTAATGCTGGATTGCCACTGTTAACTGAATCAGATTATAGAGTGTTAAACAAAGAAGACTTTACACAGTTTCCAACTGAAGTCAGAAGTGCATACAATCATGAAGGTGATTGGCAGGACATCGAAAACTTTGATACAAGAAGAAGTTATAAGTTTAACGAAAAAGTATTGCACAAAGGCAGAACTTGGACAATGTTAGACGAAGATGGAAGCAGTGGATTATCACAAGCTAACAACCCGATTGAGATACATGGTACCATACAGCTACCAACTGTACCTAGCAGTGGACAGACATTGATAGTAGATGGCAATACAATTACATTTAGTAAAAGTGCAACAAGTACAACTACAAATAGTATTGCAGTAACTGGTACACAAAATATAGCTAGTAGTAATGTAGTTCAAGATGGAACAACTGTAATACTTGGACAAACAGCCGCATTGAATAATACAATTATATTCTCTAATGCAGTTACAACTACTACGTTTGCTGACATTGATAAAATTGGTTCAACTGTAAATCCAACTATTAATGGAGGCTCAACAGCAACACTTATTATTGATGGTACAACTGTACAATTTGATGACTTAGTACCAACAAGCTCAAATATAACTGCACAGGTAGCATATGAAAATGCATTCAATTCTAGTTGGATATCAAACACAAGTCAAATTGCCAATACAGCAAGCACAAGAATAAGCAGAATTGAAGCTCTTAGAGCGGCTTATGTTGCGGCTAATAGTGCGGCGGCATGGGCAACATGGATAGGGACGTACTACACAAACAGTGCAGGATTAAATATATCGCACTTGCTACAACAAATACAACTAAACGATACTACACAGCAAGCCGCACAGTTCTTGTTAGATCAAGACTGTATAGTTATAAACAATATTAGAAACACAAACTACAACGGAACTAATGTAGGAAATGGTTCACAGGTAGTTGCTAGCAGTGATATTACAGCTAGCCAAGTTGCACTTAATAATGGAGCGTATACAAGTGACATCGCAACATATCTACAAGCTAATACCACAGTTACATTTTTAACAACAACAGTAGTTTCAACACAATCTGGAACAACATTCCAAACATATGCACTAGCTGATATAGTACAAAAAATTAACAATGCTGGAATTAGTAATGTAAGTGCAGGCACTGATAGTAATAGATTAAAAGTAACTAAGACTACTAATACACCTTCGACTATTTTTAGTATGACAATCAGTGTTGGTACAATGAATGCCGCTGTAGGCTTTAGTTCAGGACAAGAAACAATATCTGCTCTTGGATCTAGCAACACAGTAAATCCAAATTTAACTTTACAACAAGTAATAGATCAAATTAACCAAGCAAGCATCAGTGGTATCACCGCACAAAGAGGTGCAAACAATAATAACTTGTTACAAATTAACTGTACATTGAGCAGTTTGTTTATTGGCGCCGGCACAGCAAATAGTGTAATCGGATTACCTTCTGGTGTTATTCCAGCAAGTACCACAACAACTACCAGTAGTGTTAGTGTTAGTCTAGCAGATATGATTGAGCAGTTTAACGCCGCAAGCATAACTGGAGTTACAGCTGGTATCAGCAACAATGAATTTAGATTAACAAGTACAAATTCAATATTAACAATTGGTAGTGGAACTGCAAATAGTTCAATAGGATTAACTGCTCAAACATATAATGCAACTAGGGGTGTTACAGCTAACATATTCAGTGCATTGGTTGACAACAATGGTAATCCTGTGTTTATTGAAGATGCAAATGATCCTAATATTTTTAGTATTTGGGTAGCAGATAACAGCGAGTTTGGCAATTACAACTTGGGTTATGAAGTTTATCAAAGTATGGACTTTGGTATGTACACTGACAACATATGCGTAGGTACGCAGAGTGCTGACGAAGCTCAAATTGATATTGTAAGACAAACTGGTGATGTGCAAGCACATAATTTACAAGCTGGTGATTATGTTCTTATTAGAGGTAGTAACAGTAAACCTAGTTTAGATGGAATACATCAAGTAACAAGAGTTGATGGTAACAGTACCACAAGATTTTATATTGATGAATACATTGACGAAGAAGGTAGTGCAGGCAATATCTATCCACTAAGACAAATGAGATTTGGATCATACACTGAATTAGAAGCTAGTAGACAAATGAAAATTAACAATGTTTACAAATATAACTTTGCAGGAGTAAGACAAACACAAAGCAACGCACCTATATATGCGTTTGTAGATAACGATGGTACTGAAAAGAGTGCAGTCTACAAATGGGAAGGAACATGGAGTGACGCTAACGGACACATTGGTTCTTGGAGTAAGGTTAGAGATAGTATTAGACAAGCACGAAACGATATGATGGAAAGTGTAACATTGTATGATGCTGAAAAGCAAGAAACACTCAAGCATTTAGAAATTTATGATCCAGCAAAAGGAATCATATTTGGTTTTGTAGATAGAGAAATTGATTATAAAGTAACAAACGATATTGCAAATTACAACTACAATACACTAGATGGTGAAGTGGAAAATATTAATGCATGGGGTAGAAATTACCTAGGCAAAATTTGGTGGGATATCAGTACAGCCGTTTACTTAGATTATGAACAAAGCACAATCGATTACCAGCAAAACAACTGGGGTCGTTTGTTTGATGGCTCAACCATTGACATGTATGAATGGACAGCAAGTCCTGTATTGCCCGAAGCATGGGAAACTGAAGTAACAAGAAAAACTATCATTGATGGAAGAGAAGCTAGTGGCGAAGCATATAGTGTAATAATTAACGGGCAAAGAGTTTATAATTGGACAGAAGAATCCTATTATAATGATCGACTCAAAAAAACTCAAGTTGTTTATTACTTTTGGGTTAAGAACAGAACAAATAGTGCCAATGGTAAAAATTACAACACTTTACAAATGAGTTTGATACTTGAAAATCCGAACAGCTTTAATCTAACTTGGGCCGCACAAACTGGATCTAATGCACTACTATTAGAAAATATTCAACAGTTTGTAGTGGATAGCACAGTATGTCAGCTTAATCAAAAAATATCTACGAACGCATCTGCACAACAAGATTGGTACATGATTAGTGAAAATGATCCTAATTGTACTATTCCTGAATATTTGCATATTAAAGTTAGAGATAGTTTAGCAGGATTTAATAGAAACACATTTGACACAACTTATTCTACATGGAGCTCTAGTACAGTATATGCCAAAGATGCAGTAGTAAAAGAAGGTACAAACTATTACATAAGTCTAATTGACAACAATCAAAATGAACAACCTAGCACAGACAATGATATGAGTAATTGGAGTAGAGTATACGACTATAACTTTATCGAAGGTACACAAGCTGATGATATTAGTATTTGGAGAGGACAACCTGTACCAGACTTAAAACTACACAAGTACGGTAGATTTGGACATCAGATCAGACCAAGACAAAGTCTCTATAGAGATTTAAAAGAAGCTAGACAAAATTTTGTTTATAGTGTAAACTCATTGTTAAGTGAAGTAAATGTTATTGATGAAATCAATAATTGGGAAAACGCATTTACAAGCACTTTTGTAGAAGGAACAGTAACATACAGAATTAACAATTATGTAAATCTTGTTGATTGGCATCTTGTTGAAAGAGATACTGACGATAATGTTACATTCAGATTTAATCCTAATACAGTAGCTGATTTGGTATACGATACCAAACAAGATTATATTGATGCAGGCGAGCCAACTGATGATGGTACATATGTGCTAATTAAAAGTACAAGTCCTGGATCAGATATTGACAGAAGTGAAATGTATCTATATACTAATGGTGCTGACAAGTTAGTATACAAAGAAAAAGCTACAGTACAACTTAGCGAAGAGATGTGGAACCAGTCAAAATTTGGACACGGATTTGACGCTATAGGATTTGATGTTACGCCATTTGATGCATGTAGTGATAATGCCATAAGCAAATTAATGGACTTGTTGAGAGCGGAAATTTTTATTAACAAGCATCATGTCAAATACAATCAGATGTGGTTTAAGTTACTGTTTACAGCGATACTACAAAATACAGCAGACGACTTTGCATTCAAGACAACTTATGCAAGTCTAGGAGTAAAAAGACCATTGTTAATTAACAAACCGCAGTATCAAGAATATAGTATAGACACTATAGAACAATTTATTAATGATATTAAACCTTTCCATACTAAACTATTGAGCAGTATAGAAAGCAATACGCACGGCGAGTCAACTAATATACAAATTGATGAACAGGATCGTGATGCAATTATCACAATGAAGTATGAAGATCATAGCACCAGAGAGTGGGCATGTGATACAGTACTAAGTGGTGGACAGTTTAGTACAGTGTTTGGCGCAGATATAGACAAAAGTTTCTTTACAACGCAACAGGCTGATTTAGAATATGACTATAACGGTAATGTGTTTGTACAACCTGTTTGTGAAGGTTTTGGCGAAGAACTTATGGCTACAGATTTTACAGAAAATATTAGTATTAAAGTACAGACAATGTTAAATGCTACATTAGATAGTGGACATACAAGATCATTTAGAATGATGCAATACTATCCACAAAACATACAAATAAGCAATGTGATTGTAGATACACAAAAAACAACAATAACATCTAATATTACAGCAACAAGCACTACAATTCCAGTAGTAGATGCTACTGTATTAGATGATCCAAGTGTAACATCAGGACAACCTGGTGTAATTTACATTGGTAACGAAAGAATTACATATGAAGCTATAGACAGTAACGACTTGTTGTTCTGTACAAGAGGTACACTAGGTACAAGCGTACAAGCACACACAAGTGGTGCAGAAGTAGTAAACACTGGTCCAAGAACCAGAATACCTACTACAAATAAGTTCTCACACTACGGAAATGGACTTAGATTAGCTTATAATGATAGTGGGATGAGCTTAACTGAACATGTTTCAGTCCCACAAACGCCTGAACACAGATTCATTAGAAATGCAGGCAAAGGAACGATATAAATACATTAAATGGAAAGAGCGATGAGTTTAGACAAGATCAACGATACATCATTAATTGGCATTGAAGGACATATTAAAATATGGGATCCTGATTCAGGCGAAGTATTAGTTCGCAGACGTAACGCTATTAATTTTGAAAATATGAGTATTGCTTTAGCAAGTTTACTTGCTAACGAAGCAGGCAATACAGGAACTCATAGTGTAGCTACAATGAGATTTGGAAATGGTGGAACAACCATTGACGGACTAGGCACAGTAACATATAAAGCAACTAATACTAATAGTGCTAGTGGTGCTTTGTATAATCAAACATTCAGCCAATCAGTAGATGAAGCAGTGACAGGAAGTGCTGATAACGGAACAGAAGTAAGCCATACTGCGCCAAACACATTCAGTGATGTTGTTATCACTTGTACACTTGATTTTGGAGGTGTAACAGGAGAAGACTTAACAGATACTGCAACCAGTATGAATGGAACATATGTGTTTGATGAATTAGCAGTTTATTCAGGTAACAACGATTTGTTAACCCATGTAATTTTTCATCCAGTACAAAAAAGTGCCAATAGAAAAATACAAGTAATTTATACACTAAGAATTAGATCAAGTTTTGCAGACTTATAATAAGGAAAAGACATGCCATACACAATAGATTATAGTCAAAGCAGTAAGACAGCAATAGTTGTAAATGACGGAACAATAGATACCAGTACTAGTATTGGATTGATCGGTAAGAACTATACTCGCTTTGGAGAAACATTAAACGAAAATATGTTGCACATGTTAGAAAATTTTGCTAACAGTAGTGCGCCAACTAATCCAACAGAAGGTCAACTTTGGTACGATACCGCAAATAGTCAGATGAAAGTATACGATAACGGTGTATGGAGCGTATTGTTATCTGGATCAGGTACAACAAAGATTGAATTTAGAAATAGAAAAGACACACTTGGTGTTTTCCATAAAACTATTGAACACATTGTAGATGGCAACATTGTAACAATTATGACAGATGATACTACAGCTTGGACACCTCATGCAGATGAAAAACTAGAAGACGGTGTTACGCTGTTAAGCACACAGTTTCCAACTATAGCGGCTGGTACAACAATGAACAATACCACAAACTATAAATTTAGAGGTTTGGCAACTAGTGCAGAATATGCCGACCTTGCTGAAAGATATGAAGCAGATGCAGAATACGAAGAAGGTACAGTGGTAAGACTAGGCGGAACACACGAAATTACACAAACAATGCAAGCACATGACAGTGATGTGTTTGGTATTGTTAGTACTAGTCCAGGCTTTGAAATGAATGCTGGAGCAGGCACAGATGCTACACATCCGTTTGTAGCACTAGCAGGTCGAGTACCTTGCAAAGTAATTGGCAAAGTAGTTAAAGGACAAAGAATAGTTTCTAGTGCAACACCAGGACACGCAATGGGTATAGCCACACCAGCTGACCAGTGTTATGCAATTATAGGAAGAGCATTAGAATCCAAAGATACAGATGATGCTGGAACAATAGAAGTAGTTGTGGGAGCAAAGTAAATGGTGCAGTCCATTGGTGATCTAGCTACAAATACACACTATAATTTGGTAGCAGTAGATGTAAACAAGATATTTGGAGACAAATATTCTACTGCCGTTGTCACTGATCCCAATAGAATTGCAACTCACAAATTTGGGTGGGGAGCAGTTAACGTTGCAGATGCACTTGTAGATGGAACACTAATTACTGCTGAACGTTTACAAGAATTAGTTTCAAGAACAAATATTAGTATTGACCACACAACACTAACTGATAACGTATTAGTGTTTGCGGTTCCTGCAAACAGAACTACAGTATCTCCTCAAACACCAATTAGAGCAGAAGATTTAAATTTAATTCGTAGCAAATTTGCAAACGTACTTATAAACAACACTCATACAACTATAGATCCTACAAATGCAAGTGCTTTTGTTGCCAATAGTGCAGGATATGGCAGAACTACAGTTTGGGACTATCAATTAAATGGTGAACATAAGTTTGAATGGGCAAACTACAATAAAGCTAGATATTTTTTTAATGGTGGCGGACAACTAAGAGTTTCACTAAACATGACAGGTGGTAGTACAGCAGGTTACTACAACTGGAGTGATGTTGTTAATGAAATGGGTGTTTTAAACTTTAATTGGGATACCGTAACACAAAGTAGTGCAATTACAAGTGGTACTAGTGAAGGTAAAGGATTCTACGATTTAACAGACAAATACGGAGATGGAAGCGATGGCCCAACTACAAATGAAGGCTTGCTCTTTACGTCAAGTGGTGTTACAATAGGTAGAAAAGTTGGAACATATGGTAGTACATACGGTTATGGTTATGGTTATATCACCGGAGAAGGCAACTACCCAACTTGGACTGACCCAGCTATAAGAAACAATAGCGGTTATGGCTACGGATACGGATACGGATATGGTTATAGTGGCATTTATGTAAGTTCATATAGTGCATACAGTACATACCAAAGTTTACAATTTAAGTTATATGGAAAATATATTAATAATGGTGCTGGAGTTCAATTTAAATTGAAATTAGATGATACTACACATGCTAACGTAATTGACGGTAGTATAACACCAACTATTAGTTATTTGATGCCAGATACACTAACTGTAGGCACAACTAGTTTTGATGTAACTCCTTCTCCTACATTCGCAGTAGTCAACGATTTCACAAGTACAGACGATAGTTAAAAACTGTTGACAAACCTCACATAAATAAGTTATAGTAGTATATAATTATAGGAGAAACTCACTATGGACGAGAGACTCGAAAAGGCATTAGAATTTGCCAATTATCGAATAACGCTAGGTAACCAGAAAAGAACACTCAAGCAACGAACATTGGTTTTACAAACCGTACACTATGCAAAAGGTGTATTTCATGCTAATCCAACAACTATTGCTTTTGTAAAAACACTGATTGACTTAGATAGAGAAGATGCAATTATTGTTGACACTAAAGAAAATCCAATACATATTGAAAACCTTGAGGAGTTTTTAGAAACTCTAGTGAGTGCTTATTCAGAGGCAAGTAATGCCTATAAAGTACAAGCTGAGAAGATTAAAAAAGCAAGAAACATCAAGAGTTTGATGGATTGGTGATAGATGTTAGAAAAGCAAGGTAATGGTGTTGTTTTAATAGCTTACAATAACGACCAGCTAGATTATACAAGATTCGCCATATTAGCGGCAACATATGCTAGAAAGCAACTTAAACTTCCAGTAAGTATTATCACTGATGATGGTACAAGAAAATGGATGGAAGAAACGCATAGTAAAGAATTGCTAGACAGAACCTTTGATAAACTTATTATAGATAATGGTGGAGTTGCAAACAAGAAAAATATGCGTAGGCATATGGATAGTCCTTGGACTGAATTCAATGCTCCTTTCTATAACAATACAAAACATGAAGTCTTTAATAATACGCCATATGAAAAGACACTGTTAATTGATACAGATTATCTTTTGTGCAACGATTTTTACAATTATATTTTTGATACAGACGAACCAGTCGCACTACATAGGTACGCAACTTATGTAGGACACGATATTCCATATGTGAATGAGATTACACTTAACAATGCTGGAATTAATCATTGGTGGAGTACTATTGTATACTTTGATCAAAGTGAAGAAGCTAAACTGTTTTTTGATATTTGGAGTCATGTAAAAGATAATTGGGAATATTACAGTCTGTTGTATCAGTTTCCAAGACTATTGTTTAGAACAGACTTTTGTGTTAGTATTGCAGTGCATTTGATGAATGGACTGAACAATGACGACTTTGTACATGACTTTTTAGGACAACCTCTGTTAAACATGGATCAAAAAGATGATATTGCTAAAATTAATGGATACAAAGATGTAGTATTCCTAAAGCATAATAGAAAAGAACAATGGAAAAATATACTGTGTAGATACACAGATCAAAATTTACATATTATGAACAAGCGTTCATTGGATAGACATTATGATGATCTAATGAAGTTTGCAAATGAGGCTACCGATGGCTAAAGAAGAAGTAACACAAAAAGAAATAGTAGATGAGTCGCCTGCTCGAGGATACATAACACTTGGTATTAACACAGGCGAAGATAACGTTAGATACTGTTATGCACTTGCATGTAGTATTTTAAATTGTGATCCAGATGCGAGTATTACACTTGTAGTAGACAAAGGACAAAGTGGTACAGTACCTTCATATTATGAACATGTGTTTGATTATATGATTGAACTGCCCTATGGTAATAGTGCTCACAAAGACGGGTTTCATGGCATGAATATGTGGCAAGTATTTCATTGTACGCCTTACAAAGAAACAATTTATGTAGACTACGATACACTTTTTGTTAACGTAGATACAGATAATCTTTGGGACATAATGAGTGTAAACAAAACTATTAGTTTTCCAAAGAATGCACTAAGCTACAGAAACTTCCATGTACCGCCTGATTTTAGACATACATTTGAATTACAATATCAGCTTCCAAGATATTATTACAACTTGATTTACTTTCATAAAGAAAGCAAGGAAGCAATGCAGTGGTTTAAAATGGCAGATCCTATTTTCCAGCATTGGAGAGATGTGTACAATCATACTTTCAAAGATAGAAAGCCAGACATTTTTGAAAAGAATATACTAGGAAATGTTACTACACATTTTATGGATATGGCCGATGAAGTTGCAGTTTATTTAAACAATCATTATGATTTACATAGTATGTCACATGGTGCGTTTCCAAGTTTAGAAGAAGTGCCAAGAAACTGGACAGATATGTTGAATTACTGGATAACTGACAATCAAAAAATACAAATCGAAAACAGTATCATTAGCAGTGGAATTATTCATTATAGCGATGAAACATTTTTAACAGATGAAGTGATGGATGTCTTCAGAACTAAACTTACTACAAGACTACAAACGAGATAAACCACCACCCAAGTGGTGTGTTTACTATGAGCAAGATACCGGTGATGTAGTTACTGTAACCAACCGTGAGAAAGATTTTATCAAACACAGTCATATTGTAACTGATAGTGATGATGCTCGTAGAATTCTCATGGGTGTAGTTGATCCTAAAAAATATGCTGTAGTAGATGTAAATCAAGAATTAAAACTTGTTGAAAAATCTGCTGTGCTAAGAATTAAAGAAGCTGAGCAAAGACTCAGTATGATTCCTGCTGGTGTAACTGAAAAAGCAGATGTAAACATTGTATTCTATATAAACCATTGGAAGATGGAAGTTAACTTTAATCAGGATACATTGTATAGAATGACTGGTAAGCGTTATTTTAGAAATGTAAGTCTTAATCCGGAACAAGATGGCGAATATGATTCAATAACACTTTACCTCATCAAAGACAATGATCCAAACTTTTTAGTGAAAACTATAGAAATTGATCCTGCAGAACTTATTGAAGAAGGTTATATAATTTTTGATATGACCCCATTGCGTAGAATTTGCGGTTTGGGTGAAATTAGTATAATGACTAAGAAAATCTTTAGTTCATATAGATTGCAAAGGAAAGCAAACTTTACTGGTGTAGATTATAAAACAAGATTTACAAGAAGAAGAATGTTTTCTGTACCAACACCAATAAAAGACGAAGCTCCTAGTGATTTTACAATTATCAATAGACGTGGGCTTACATATATCAAAAGTAATTTTAACAACCCACAAGATCAAAAGATATATACTGATATAGGAATATATCTTACAAATCCTCAGAATCCCAATGACTTATTAGGTCAACTAACATTACCGCTAAAAGACATTGGATGGGAAAGCCAAATTCAACTAGAAGTAGCAGATATAGACTTATCTAAATGCGGTTTCTTATGCAAAGAAACCAGCACAAACTTAACATTTGATTACATGACGGAGATCAGCTAAAATGACATTAACACCAATTACTGAATTTGATATAATTTTTATCAGCTATGACGAACCCAATGCTGATCAAAATTATTCAGACCTACTAGATAAATGCCCTTGGGCAAAACGCAGTCACGGAGTATGGGGCAGTGATGCCGCTCACAAAGCCGCGGCGGCAATAAGTGAAACCGATAGGTTCATTACTATTGACGCTGATAATATTGTTAGAGAAGATTTTTTTAATAATGAACTAGACATGAGTAGAGTTACAGGTACAGATGTTATAAGTTGGGCTGGCAAAAACATGGTAAATGGTTTGGTATATGGTAATGGTGGTATAAAATGTTGGCCCGTGGACGTTGTTAATAGAATGCGTACACACGAGGCGGCGCCTGAAAGTGACAAAGCCGCACAGGTTGACTTTTGTTGGAATATACGTTATATACAGATGAACAATGTATACTGTGATGTAGCTAATAATGGATCACCACTACAAGCATGGAGAGCAGGTTTCCGTGAAGGTGTTAAGATGGGACTAGAAGGCGGTGACATTGTTGATCCAAGTAAAATAAAACAAATTCATAGAGAGAATTATAAACGTTTACTAGTATGGATGACTGTGGGAGAAGATGTAACAAATGGACTATGGGCGATATACGGTGCAAGACTTGGCTGTATGATGACCAATGTTGAAAGACGTAAATGGGATTGGAGAAATGTTAGAGACTTTGATTGGCTCAGTAATTTCTTCAAAGAAGAACTCTTCCCCGAGTTTGAAGGCGGGGATCAAATGTGTGTAAATACTGGAGTAACCTGGGATTGGACTAAACTAAAAGCTAAGACTGTAGAATTAGGTGCTACACTCAGAGGTGAACTGGATTTAGAAATCAGTGACATGGACTGGATTGGAAGCAGATTTTTCAAAACAGTCTACAAAAATCCTCATAGACTTGGCGCTATGGTAAGAGAAGATCAGGTTAATGATAGTATTGGAGTTGAAAATTAAAATATGTCTTTAGGTCCGCAGAGCTTTTATAATCGGCTGGACCATCATCACCCAGAATGTAAAGATTGGGTAGTAGTAAACTGGAACTTAGGTAACATGTGTAATTTTACATGTAGTTACTGTCCTAGTATATTGAATGATGGAAGTTTCGGTTGGAATGATTTTGAAGTTGTCAAAGCATTTATTGACAGCGTTATACTTCACTATGCTCCAAAAAAAATTTATTTTGAATTTACAGGTGGCGAAGTTACACTATGGCGTGACTTTATCAAGTGTGCTGAATACATCAAAGAAATCGGACATGATATTGGATTCATCAGTAACGGTAGTAGAACAATTAGATGGTGGGAAAAGCACAAACATATTTTTGATCATGTGTGTTTAAGTTTTCATCCTGAAGAAGGAAAGGATGATCACTATCTAGAAGTAGTTAAAATAATGAGTCAGCAGTGTAGAACACATTGCAATATTATGATGCATTATGATCCTGAGATCTGGCCTCGTTGTAAAAAGGTTGCAGAAGAAATAATTTCTATTAAAAATATCAGTTTAGCCTTACAACCATTAATTATTGACTTTGGTGAAACATTATATCAATACACTAAAGAACAGACTGATTACATAGACAGACAATGGCATAACCTCGGTATTAAAATTAAACATGATAAGAAATGGAAAATTTACAGAGGTAGTATGGATATGCATGATGATGTAAACAAGTTACATCATAATAGCAGTGCTCATAGGTTTATAAATGATAAGACAAACAATTGGAGAGGTTGGCTTTGTTGGAGTGGACTAGAACAAATAGTTGTCGACTTTGACGGCAGTGTAATGATAGGATGGTGCCGTGTTGGAGGTCCATTGGGAAATATGAAAATGCCAGAGTACATTAGATGGCCCACAAAACCTATTATGTGTAACAAGTCAATGTGCCATTGTAATTTTGATATAATGAGCAAAAAGCTATTGCCAAAAAATAGATATGTGGTGGAAGAAGAAGATGAGTCAGAGCCTGCCACTGCATAAGCAAGGCACTTTTTGTGTCAAGCCGTTTTCACAAAGTGCAATTACCAGCAATGGCATGTACAGAGTTTGTTGTGAGTGTGTGTTTGGTAAAAAGACAGGCCCAGAACACAACTTTGGAAAACTTATAAAACCCTCCGGTGAAATATACAACGCAAATAATAGTACAATAGATGAAACTAGAAATGCTCCTATTCTTAAAGAAATTAGAGCAAGCATGTTGCGTGGTGAACAACACCCGGAATGCAAGCAATGTTGGGAAACTGAAAAGCTAGGACTTGATAGCTTGAGAACCTATATGAACAGAGAGTATGTAGGAGACATAGAACATTGTAAAGAAAATACACAAAGTGATGGTACCATAGATATTGTAGAAGTTCCATTGAAATACTTTGATATCAGATTAGGCAACAAATGTAATCAAAAATGTAGAATGTGTGGTCCTGGTGATAGTAGTCTTTGGTTAGACGACTGGGTAAAAATGGGCAACACAAAGATTGATTTTTATGATGACAAGTATGATATAAAACAAACTGGCAACAGATTCTCCAGTATGATAGGTGATTGGAACAAAGAACCATTTGTTGAACAACTGCTTAACAACATGCACAACATTGACAGGATTTATATGACTGGTGGTGAGCCAACAGTTATTAAAGAGTACTGGGCAATTCTACAGTACGCAATCGATAACGATTATGCAAAAAATATTAACTTAGAATACAATAGCAACATGTTTGTTATTCCTAAGAATGCTTGGGATATTTGGAGCAAGTTCAAACGTGTCAGAATGACTATGAGTATTGACGGTTTGCAAGACGTACAAGATTACATACGTTTCCCTAGCAAGTGGCCCGTTATCGATTCTAACATTAAAAAGTTTTATGAACTTACTAAACAACATTCAAATATCAGTGCCACTATTGCACCTACAATTACAATTTACAATGTAATGCAAATGCCAGATATGATCAAATGGTATACCAATAATAATTTTGAAACATTTGATCCAGTAATGGCTTTGCACATCTGTCATGGTCCAAGATTCTTGACAGTACAAAATTATCCAAAAGCACACAAACACAAAATTGTTGACAAGTATAATGAACTTTTTAATTGGTGTAATGATAATTTAGAACAAGGACTAGCAGAACATATTATTAAAAAATATCAAGGCGTAGTAGATTTTGCATTAGAAAAAGATATAGAAACTGAAGTTACGAATGGAAAAGAATGGACCAACAAGCATAGTTTCTTACAACATACTGAAAAACTAGACGGTATTAGAAGCCAAAGTTTGGCAACTAGTATCCCTGACTTATATGAAGCGGTGCAAGATTATGAATAGTCATAAAAGTTCATTGTGTACACATAGATGGGGATATAGTGTAATTGATTTTGGAAAAAATCAAGCAAGGACTTGTTGTCGCACCAAGCTGAATAAAGAGGATATTAATCAACTCTCAGAACTAAAGGGAGATTATTTTCTCAATACAAAATATCAACTTGAGCGTAGGTTAGAAATGCTTCATGGGATAAGAGACAAAAGTTGCGAAACATGCTGGTTACTTGAAGATCAAAATTTCCAAAGTCCTAGAAGATACGGACTGCCTCGTCCTTGGAAAGTCAAAGACGATAAAGTAATCAACATTAAGACCAATGAAGAGATAGCAATAAAAGATATCACTATTGATCATCCTGTTCTGCGTAGTGCAAAACCATATATGATCGAAGTCAATCTAAGCAACCACTGTGATATGAGTTGTTTGTATTGCAGTCCACATTTTAGTAGTACATGGGCAAGTGCTAATACAGACTTGTGGGCAAAATCAATTAATCCAAATTGGAACTTTGGTCCTGATGAAGCTAAAAAACTTAAACTAGAAGTCAATGATCAAAACTTAGAAGATTTCAATAGTGAATTTTGGGCATGGTTTAAGAATGTATTTGATGTCAACAAAAGTGAGTGGACAGGTGATAATCATTTACGTCTGGGTATACTTGGAGGCGAGCCGATTAACAATCCAAGGTTACCGCAATTCATTGACAACTTGTGTGAAATAATAGAAAGCATTCCTTTTGATCAAAGACCACACAGCGGATATTGGGATCACGAAAACAAAAAGCCACATCATCCAGGCAAACCACTCATATGGTTTGTTACAAATGGTAACACAAGAAAAAATCATTTGGACAAATTTATAGATAGGCTACCAAGATTATGTAAACTGTTTACAGTTGAAATTAGTTTAAGTATTGAATCTTATAAAGAACGTGCTGAATATATTAGAATGAATTTGGATTGGGATAGATTTGATAGCAATGTCAGAGAATATCTTAGTTTGGATCTTCCTTTACAAGTTGGATTTCAAACAAGTATTAACAATCTTTGTTTGAGTAGCATGCCTGACTTTCTACGTTGGGTAGTTGAACTTTACGATACATATAACAAACCTATATTTTTGAAACCAAACGTAGTGAATGATCCAGATCATTACAGAGTAGAAATGCTTCCAGCAAGTTTTATGAAGTATATAATTGAAAGTATAGATATATTAAAAACAAGAGACCCACAAGGTATAAGTGATCCCAATGGTAACTGGCACAGCTACAGCAAGTTCTTAGCAACACTTAGATGTGATCAAAAAGGTGAATGGTCGCAATATGAAAAAATGCGAGATTTCTTAGAAGAACTAGACAAACGTAGAAATTTAGATGTAAGAGATGTATTCCCTGAAATGTGGGAATTTTGGAACATCATACAAGGTATTACAGAAGAGATGTGGGAAGAAATACAGCAAGCACAAGCAGAAGGTTTTGCTGTAGAAGAAAGTCTTCCGATACATGGAAAGCAATTAGGAATTCCAAAGTTACTATGATAGACAATGATTTTACAGTAGGAAGACCTGTTCGTGTTTATGACCACGAAGGATACTTTAGTGATTTAAGCACAGAAGAAGTAGTATCGAAACGCATTAATAACTTCTCAGGCTGGAAATGTGCGGCTGGCATTGAAAATATAAACATAGACTTCGATGGCTTTGTTCAACTTGCAAGTTGCGGAGTAGGAACAAGAATCAATAAAACTTTTACAGGTACACTGGGTAATGTATATGACGGCTATCTTATTATTCCAGATAAATGGATAAACTGTAACATCAAGGCTTGTAGTTGTGGTGCGGACATGTTTATACCTAAGTATGATCCTACAAGAAGCAGTGAAGAATATCTACGCAAATTACTACAAAAGCCTCCGCAAAAAAACAAATATCTAGGACATAATGCAATAGGCAACAACACAAGTAGTGCAGTAGAACGCACACATTTAGGAGGATACAAACAAGTATTTTGGGAAATGGGTAGACGTTGTAATTTTAATTGCAGTTATTGTCCTAGCGAAGTACACAACAATACTGAAAAGAAGAAGAGTTGGGATCAGCTCAATGATGCATATCAGTTAATTAAAGATAAATTTTTGTTGGGAGCAAAGGCAAACTTTGTTGTAAGTGGTGGAGAACCTACTGTACATAAAAACTATATTGAGTTTGCTGAAATGGTATACACTGATGGACACAAACTTAGTACACACAGTAACGGAAGTAGATTACCCAAATACTACAGAGAACTAATACACTACAGCGATCTCAACATTAGTATACACTTTGAATATATTGACAGATACGAAGAAAAAATATCTAACATAATTGATGGTATATGTCAAGAGAAAATTCTCAGAGATAGTCAAGGCAAACACAGAGGACATATGGAAGTTTATTTTATGGTTATGCCAGGACGCATGGAAGAAGCTATTTCTTTAGAAAAAGATATTATACAAAACTGTCCTGAATTTTTAAATTATTGTACGCACACCTTTATGCCATTGCGTACAAACGAAATCATTCAACAAGTTAAACAAGGTATCAAAAAAGACAGACAAGGTAACGAACTGTTGATTGATTATACCAGCGAAGAAATGAATGAAATGGGCAGTAGAACAGAAAAGTGTAAAAATGAGTACCAGTAACTTTTGCAGTCTACCATGGACACAAATAGAAATACAAACTGATGGAACTTATAGAGCTTGCTGTAGACAGGTTGGCAAACAATACCACAATGACGGTGAAGATATGTTGAAGTTTCCTGAAGCAGGATTCAAAGAAGCATGGGAAAGTGACAGTCTTAAAGAACTTAGAAGAAAGTTTTTAAACAACGAACGTCCTTCTGAATGTGTCAACTGCTGGAAAGAAGAAGCGGCTGGCATTCAAAGTCTTAGATTGAATATGAGCAAGACACTTGAAGATATACAGTTTGTGGATCCTCGTCCTGAGTTGCTTGATCTTAAACTAGGAAGTCATTGCAATATTAAATGTCGTATATGCAATCCATTTGTTAGCAGTCAGTGGACTACAGAAGCACACAAAGAAAACAGTAAACAATGGAACTTTTTTGACAAAAGTCTAGTACAACACAAACGCAATGATAGTGTAATTACTGGCAACAAACAAACGCTAGACGAATGGTTGCCCAATATAAAACAAATCTGTGTATATGGTGGTGAAACATTTATGATACCTCCTTTCTTCGAGTTGCTTGATATGTGTGTAGACAGCGGACACGCTGAGCATATTGAACTTATATTCAATACAAACGGCACTTATTATAGACCAGAAGTTGCAGAGAAACTTAACAAGTTTAAGATGGTATTGTTCCATTGGAGTGTCGATGATATAAATGAAAGATTCAATTATCAAAGACACCCTGCAAAGTTTGACAAAGTAGTGGAAAATGTAAAGCTATGGAACAATACAATAAACAGAGATATTATCAAAAACAAAATATGGTGTACAGTAAGTTTGCTGAACATTGCTTACATGCCTGAGCTAGCTGATTACTGGGATCGTAATTTAAGACAATATATTGAACTGTTAGACTTTGGATACTGTCATGATCCTTTGTACTACAACATGAAGATACTTCCGAATCACACTAAAGAATGGATAAGTGATAAACTCAACAATGCTAAAAGCATTGATATAGGTGATTGGAAATATGCTACAGACAAGAGTTGTAGAACAAATTTAGATCATTTTGAAAAAATGACAGCGTTTATGAATAGCGAAGACCTACACGATCAACATTGGGCTAACTTCCTAGAAGAGTGCGGAAGGGCCGATAAATATCGTAAAGAAGACTTTGCTAGTACTTTTCCAGAGTTAAACAGAAGTATAAATGGTTGATATATTATTGTGCAGTGTACCATTAATGGACATCGAAATGCCGGCTCCAGCACCCTTTCATTTAAAAGGGCAACTGGTTGACACTGATGTTGTGGCTGAAGCTGTAGACACCAATATTATATTTTTCAATAGAGTTAGAGATCAATGGGACAATGTCATAGCGGCATTGTTGAGCAGTCCTGAATACACAGTAGAAGCAGATGAACCTATATTTGTTTTAATTAAACAAGAACTTACCAAAGTGTTTGATGAACAAATAGAACTACATCAACCCAAATGGATAGGACTAAGTTGTTTTACTAAAATTAGTCGTTGGTGTACACAACTGCTTTGCAAACATATAAAACACAAACACCCTAATGTAAAAATTATGCTAGGCGGAGCAGGATTAGGTCTTACGCTTGGAGATTATACAGACGCTTTTGCATTTGATATGAAAAAGCAAGGTCTGTGTGATGAATTTATAATGGGCGAAGGTGAAATAAGCCTACGCAAGTTTTTTGAAAAAACAGCCTATCCTGGTATAGGAGGTATGCCTATGCAAATAACTGATCTCAATGAGGTCAAGTGGTCAGACTATAGCAATGTAGATTGGGACTACTATCCATTGAAAAGCAACACAGGCAGAGGTTCTACACTTGGTAGTATAGAAAATAAACATTATGTGTTGACAGGCAGTAGAGGTTGTGTTAGAAAGTGTGACTTTTGTGATGTGTACAAGATGTGGCCCAAGTATAGAAGTAGGCGTGGCGAGGATATTGCAGAAGAAATGACACACCATTATAATCAAAGTGGAGTTAGACATTTTTATTTTAGTGATAGTTTGATTAATGGAAGTATGCGTGACTTTAGGTCATTGAGTAAAACACTCTTAGACAGTAAACAAAATGGTATACTTGCAAAAGATATCTATTGGGGAGGACAATTTATTGCACGAACCAGCGAGCAAATGAGTCTTGAAGATCTTAAACAAGCGAAACGTGCAGGATTCGTACATTGTAGTATTGGGTTAGAACATGCCAGCGAACGCATAAGAGATTTTATGAACAAAAAAACTCCTGACAAAGCAGTATGGGACACAGTTGAAAATCTTGCTAATGCAAATATTATTACCGCATATAACTTTATAATAGGACACCCGAGAGAAACAGAAGAAGACCTACAGCGTATAGTACAATGGATGCATGATTTCAAATGGGCTAGCGATGCAGGACATATTGAGAAGATTAATTTACAAACAGGAATATACTTTTTGGAAGGCACAGACTTCTATGAGAAAAAAGACGACCTTGTTGACTTCCAATATGGTGGTACTGAATTTTGGGTAAGTAAACATGTACCTAGTCTAGACTTCAATGAAATATACAGAAGAAGAATGTATATAAGTGAAGTTGCTGAAAGTTTAGGATATAGATTACATGACGAAGCAAGTCTGAAAAATTTTATGAATAGAAAATTAAACAGGTTCAAACAATATGAAACAGGAAATGTATGAATGTTCTAATGGTTTAGAACTTTTTCATCAATACATGCAAAGGAAAAATTTATGTATTGACGTTGGAGCATTCCGCGGAAAATTTTCGTACGAGTACTGTAATGTATTTGACAATGTAATTGGTTTTGAGCCTAATCCATATATGATATTTCCCCTTATGCAACTAGCAAAAGTTAAATCCAATATGCGTTATGAAAGTATAGCATTGGGAAAAAAGACAGACCTAGTAGATTTTCATATTGTTACTTGGGATAAGCCACTGAACACTAGACATTTTTACAACAATATTTTCCGTGGCATAAGCAGTTGTAGTAGTGAATATTTGGACAACATACCATTTCTTAAAGAACAAGTACGTGAACAATTTAGAACAACAATTAAAGTTTTGCAAATGCCATTGGACCATTTTAAGCTAGCACCCGACTATATAAAAATAGATGCTGAAGGTGTAACACATGATGTATTAGAAGGTGCAATTCATACTATTGCAACTCACAAGCCTTTTATTCAGACTGATATTAAAGATGCTCCAATACTAGAAGACTTAGGTTATTGTTGGCTAACTGATAAAGATAATGATGACGGATCAGACCAATACTGGGTACACAGAGATTACTATGAAGAAAAAATTAGCAAAAATAAAACTTAAAATCAAATCCTGGATACGCAAGTTTAAGAATAGGAAAAAGCAAAGGCATATCTATGAGTAAATTATTTGCGGCTGGTTGTAGTCATACAGAAGGTTTTGAAATAACAGTGCCTAACACACTAAGTCCACAAGATTTAGAATTGCGTTGGAGCAAGCGTCTTGCTGACTTGTTGAACAAACAAGAAGTCAACAGTAGCAGAGGTGGAGCAGATTTGGATATGGTTTCTGACTTTGCACTACAACAATTACCTAAATTGACATCAGAAGATATTTGTGTTATACTGTGGCCAGAGCCTAGTAGACTAGTCGCTTATTTGCCTAAGTACGACAATGAGTTTGGATTTTACATAGGTAGAATAAACAACTATACTGATAAAGGAAAAATACCAGGTGACGTCGAACTGTTCGGCGATGCATACTTCGAGCTATTCAACAACAAATATAATATGGAAAAACGTTTTTACATGAACTACCTCATGGTAGACAGTGCCTACAGCAACAAAAGCATACCTGTATTTCACAGCAGATACAGTACTGGTGCATACAAACAAAAAGATGTTTATGACTTTGGATATGCACAACAACACTACAAACAAAATTCAAATGTAATACCATGTACCTTTGTAGATTATTGTTTGGACAAAGGATATGATCCTAAATTAAATGGCAGAGACTATCACTTTACAGCAGATGCTCACAGTGATTGGGCCAATTATGTTTGCGAGTTTATAAAATGCAAGTCTTAGTTACAATAAATGATCCCAAGGATTTTGAAAAATTACTTACAAATGAAGATATTCATAAACACAACTTTGGTGTGGTAATTAACAAAAGGATAAAACTTGCATATAGAGACTGGCAATATCAAAACTATGTTGCTATAAAACAGAGATTCAAAGACCCTGTGTATGTTTATGATTATGGAGACTATGAGGATATAGGAGCCTGTGCTAGCTATCGTAAATCTTTTTATTATTTCCAAGTTTTCGACAAATTTGATTTTTGGAAGCCTGTAGTGATAACAAAAATAGATTATGTAAAACATGCTGATTTTCTCAGTGAAAAAGTTCACGACACAAAACAAACACACGATGGGATATTATTAGACAATGATTTAGCTGTTTCGTTTTATTGGTACATGGC
>TARA_B100001057_G_scaffold142052_1_pt1 | contig 32417 bp, 37 predicted proteins | sample TARA_B100001057 | Tara Oceans TARA_B100001057 (sample SAMEA2621839) | marine metagenome | biome: marine biome (ENVO:00000447); feature: surface water layer (ENVO:00002042); material: "saline water (ENVO:00002010), including plankton (ENVO:xxxxxxxx)" | depth 5 m | reverse complement strand
GTTCGATTCCGGTCGTCGCCTCCAATAATTATGATTGCAATTACAGGATCTGGAGAGTTTTTACCATCAATTCTTGATGTAGATTTAAAACTTTTAAATTATCTAGATGAAAACTCTTATGTCCTTACTTTTTCAACAGCTGCTGGTAAAGAATCAAATGAAAGACTTCTGTATTGGGAGAATTTAGCAATTAATCATTTTAGTAAATTAGATGTTCAGCATAAACATATAGATGCCAGAAATCGTAATGATTTAAACAAGGAGTTAGTTATTCGTGAAATGAAAAAAGCGAATTTTATTTTTTTTTCAGGTGGATCACCCAATCATTTGTACGAATCTATAAAAGATTCAGAGTTTTCTAATGAACTTCGTAATGTAGAAGCTAGAGGGATTATCGCAGGCTGTAGTGCTGGAGCCATGATTATGGGAGAAAAAATGATTAAAGGCGTTGGTTTAAATTATTTACAAAATACAATCGTAATTCCTCATTATGGTGAGAGTTTTTATTCATGGATTTCTAATACGATAAAATTGTTAAACAGAGGAAAGTACAAATTGTTATGTCTAGAGAAAGATACATATTTTATTAAAGACGGTGACCAATTGAGTGTACTTGGTAAGCAAAAAGTTCATATCATATATAAAAAAGATCATTATACATTCTCTGATGGTGACACAATAGACCCTTCATTATTACAATAAAGTCATGTGCGGAAGATATTATATTGATATTGAAAAAGATGAACTTTCTTTTGTAGATAACTTTAATGAAGTTGAATACAAAAAAAATTTTAACGTAGCGCCACAAAATCAGGCACCATGCATAATTGATAACAATTTAGTAATTGCCAACTGGGGATATTTTCCAGATTGGCTTAAGAGTCAATCAAATCCAAGGCCTTTATTTAATACTAGGTATGAGTCGTTACTCGAGAAAAAAACATTTACATCAGCATTTAAAAACTCAAGATGTGTGATACCAATTACTGGATGGTACGAGTGGAAAGAAGAAGATGGTATCAAACAACCTTATTATTTTTTTGATAATTCTAATAGTTTATTATTCGCTGCAGGTCTTTATTGGAATAGAAGTAGTGGCGACATAGAAACATCTATAATTACTAGAGAAGCTGTTAGCTCGTTACAGTTTATACACAACAGATCTCCATTATTACTTTTAAAAGAACAAAGAGAACTATGGGTATCTGATTTATCTAGCGAGGAAATTTATCCAAAGATTATGGGCTATGAATACGATAATATAAATTTTCATAAAGTAGACAGAGCAGTGAACAATCCAAAAAATAATAACGATTCTCTTATACAAAAATATGAAGAGGTACCTTTTTAGTGAATAATCAGTCACCTATATATTCCTTAAAATTTACAATCACATGGATTATTGTCTATGGATTAATTGTTTTTGTTTTATGGCAGTTTATACAAATTTTTCTAGCGATATATCTAGGACTTTGGGTACTAAATTTACTTATTGAAATTGTTGAAAGACTATTTCTGAGGTTTGGCAAAAGAATTATTACTGTAGAGAAATAATCAATTTATAAAAAATCTAAATGATGCTATATTTCTAAATACGGGAGATTAGCTCAGTCAGGCAGAGCACTTGCTCGACAAGCAAGGGGTCACAAGTTCAAATCTTGTATCTCCCACAAATCAGTCTGCGTATTTATCTGCGCCTAAAAAATGAATTGATACATAATCTTCTTCACCAACTACCCAGCTATCATGTGGTTTATTAGATACATAGAACAGATCTCCAACATTCATAACAATAGGATCTTCACCTTCAAATTGTACTGTTGCTTTTCCTTGTATAACCATGCCTAAATGCTCTACCTCACAAAATTTCGTACCAGATAAATGTGATACATCATCAGACCATTTCCACCCAGGCTTGTAAGTTGCACGTCCAATACTCATTTTAGGCATTTGAACAATTTCAAATTTACCTTTATCAAAAATTCTAACTTCATCAGGTTTATCAAACTGTTTTAAAATTAAATCATCCATATATAGATATTAGTTTTAATTTATAACAAAATTTACGTATGGAGTATTTAACCCCAAAATTTTTTGTTGTTCATAATCAAATTTTTCAGCAAAACCAGCAATATAGTAATGTTCATTTAAACTTTCATCTCCATCAACAAAAGTATTTAGGGCATTATCTCTTCTTTTCCAGTATGACTTTTTAAAATCTGGATTATCATCGAATGTTAGAGGATTATAAGTAATATTTGAATTCTCTTTAGGAATCAACTTATCGCAGACGCCTTTATATTGATCGCCAATTTGTACTTCAAAGCCACCTAGCTCATACTTGAAACCTTTTATGACGCAGAATTTATGGTATTTGTATTCAGTCGAATTCCAAATTGAATCTACATGTGATTTATCTATAAACTCGTACTCTTTATTTTCTTTAAATACAATGTTTAACAAATACAGTGCATCAAAGTAATTTATATACATTTTTTGTTTATTAGTAGATGTATAGTAATTCTCTTCCATGATGTATACATTAATATTGTTAAGTCATAACTGGTTTAAAAAGAAAATCCTGATGTACGTATATACTCTTAATGTGAATAAAAAAGTTAAAAACATTATTGCAATTACAGCTTTCCTTGTCTGTATAGGCTTGATTAACATTGCAGGTCAAAATATTGATATACAGATAATAGGTATGAATGCATTTACATTTATTTTGATTGTTGCAGTTATCTTACAGATAATCTTTTTTATTCCTTCTTTTATTTTCAAAACTGAAAAATATTATGATTTAGTTGGAAGCTTGACGTATATTGTAACTGTATCAATTGCATATTTTTCTGTTGAAAATAAAACAATGATTGATTCTATAATTTATTTCTATGTAATGGTCTGGGCATCTAGACTTGGGATTTATTTGTTCAGAAGAGTTAGAAATGATGGTAAAGATGTACGGTTTGAACAACCAAAAAGACATTTTTTCTGGTTTTTGCAATACTGGATGGGCCAAGCACTTTGGGTATCACTAACTGCATGCGCAGCAATTATTGCTATTTTGTCACCTGAAGATGACACTCTTCCATTGTTAGCAATGGTTGGGATGGCGTTATGGCTTTCTGGTTTTACCATTGAATCTATATCTGATTATCAAAAACAAGCATTTAGAAAAGAAAATAATTCTAGTGAAAATTTTATTCATACAGGTCTATGGGCAAGGTCAAGGCATCCTAACTATTTTGGGGAGATAACACTGTGGACTGGTATTACTGTTATAGCTTTAAATACTTTAACTGGTATTGAGTACGTAACTCTTATCTCACCAGTTTTTGTATATATTTTATTGACTCGTATGAGTGGAATTAATATGCTTGAACGAATTGCAGATGAAAGGTATGGTCATTTAGAAGAGTACCAACAATATAAAAAAAATACTCCTGTACTAGTTCCTAAACTTTCTAAGGATAAAATATAATCCATTCACAATAGCAATTAACTGATAATAGAGAAGTGAATCTTATCTTATTATGAAATTGTAACCAATACCGATAATGCCTAAACCAACAGCAAGTTTTTGCCAGTTTTTCATTTACAAACTGTCTAGTTTTTCAAGCAGGTTTTCTTTTTCTCCAGGAAGCATTTCTACAGTGTGATCACTGTTTGGGTAGTTACCAGAATCAACATCAGCTTTAAATCCTTTAATTGCTTTTGATCTTTCTTTATTAAGTTTTTCTTTAATATCTTTTCCATTACCCCAAGATTTTGCATGTCTAGGCATTTTTATTCCTGATGTCTCGCCACATATATCCTCAAAGAATAAAAACATTACGTCTCCACCAGAACCAGAGCCAAGAGAGTTTATAACTAGAGATGTATGTTTTTTTATTTCATTTAGTGCGTCTTCAGCTATGCACTCAACCTCTGCACCAAAAGCACCTGCGTCTTCAAGTCTTTTCATATCTCTTAGAATTTCCATTGCTTCGTCAGCTGTTTTACCTACTGTTCTAATCCCACCATATTTTGTTGCCATTGAAGGAACCATTCCTACATGGCCTTGAACTTGGATACCTTCTTTTGCTAACATCTCTACAACCTCAAAACTTCTAGGGGTGAGTACGGAATCTGCCCCTGCCATCATCACATCAAATGCACCACGGAGAATTTCATCATTTGTAATAAATCTGCCAGCAAAAAGAGCTGCTGTGATGAAAGTGTTAGGCGCACCATTTCTGACATTTTGATACCAGTCACTTCCTGTAATAATCATATCTATATCTTGATTAGCAATTATTTCAGCTTCCTCTTGATTAGCAGCTGTAACTTGAGTCATTTTTATATTTTTATTTTTATTTTGAATAATGTCATCTACAGTTATATTTCGTTCCACTTGTTCATGACCAAAAGTGTAAATTCTTTTCATAAGATAATTATATTAGCCCAGTTGATAGAAAAACAAGGAGGGGATTGATATAGTAAAGATTAATTGTTGAACTATTAGCAAAACTTTTTTCAAGAACTCTAAAAAAAATTCAAAATGCAAAGTAAAAAGAAAAAAAAGTCTATTTTTAAAAGTAATTTTTTATATTGTTTGTGCCTTAGTAAGTCTAATTTTGTACATTCCTCCTGGGATAAGTTTTGTTGAAGCTTTAGGTTCGTTAGTTGTTTTTATTTTTATAATTTATTAAGCAATACGTGCGCTGAAGTAGTTAAAAATTTTTTAAAAAATAAATTTTTAAAGGTTAAGTTTTTTCCTAATAATTGATTTAACAGTTGTACTGAATAAAAAAACAACTGTATTTCCAGAATGTGAATGTAAATATTAGAAAAAGAAGCCCAATAATTAATTTATAGTTGTTGATAATTAAATCATCTAACCAATTGTTGATTTCTTTTTTTTGTATTTTTGCAATGATGTTTGTAAAAAAAACAATAATAAATGTTGCAATTAATAAAATATAAAACATCGGGAATTATTTTTTATCTCTAACCGTCGATCCCACTACAAGTGCTGCTGAAATAACCAACAAGTTTTTAATTATGTATTGTCCTTCTAAAGTTAATCCAAATGGAAAACTTGTAAAACAAATATCTGGTAACAAAATGAGAGGTAAAAAGGTTCCTGGCATTTGAATAAAAAGTAAAAATATAGATACACGTATTAGAGGTTTTATACACATAGTAATTCCGATGATTACCTCCCACCAACCTAATATTGGAACAAAAGTCTTTGGGTTTTCAAACCAATAAACAGTATTTTCAACTAATTCTTGCGCAGGACTTAAACCAAAGGGTTTAAGAATTCCAAACCAAATGTATATTATTCCCAATGAATACCTAAGAAGTGTTAAGCCCCATTTATTCATGAAACTTGTAATAAAAATATCAATATCATTAAACGTTTTAATGTTTTTCATACCCATAACTTTAAGTAGAAATTAAATTTATAAATAATTGTTAATTGATTTAAATTTTATCAGGAGACTTTTAATGGGTCTCCATACTCCCAAGTAACACTATCACCCATATCAAGCGTACTTACATAATGCATATCATCTTCTTTTATAAAAAAATTAAAATCAAAATTTTCACGCATCCTAAGTAAATCAATAGTTTTAGGTAATACTGCAAAGTTCTGTTGAATAGCCCATTGAAGTAAAAATTGAGCTTCTGAACAATTATATTTATTTGCTAATAATTTAAATGGAGAGTTTGTACTTGAACCTATTTCATACATCCTTGTTGTTTTTTTACTGTTTTCTCCATCTTTATGTCTCCAAGTAGTGAGTGGTACTAAGCTACTATATGCAATAATATTTATTTTGTTTTCCTTTAAATAATTTACTAAATCTGGTTTTTGAGACCACGGGTGTATTTCAATTTGATTAGCATCTGGTAATGGTAAGTTATTTTCTTTCAATTCATTTATATGATTAGGACCCCAGTTTGATACCCCAATGAACTTGACTTTTCCAGATTCTTTAAGTTCTATTAAGGATTTCCATTGATCAATTCTTTTAGTCTTACCATGTGGTGAATGGATTAAGTAAAGGTCAACATATTCTAGATTTAATCTCATCAAACTTTTTTCAAAAGATTTTAACGTATCTTTATAATTTCTAACTCTATCTAATTTAATTAATCCTCCAGGCCAAAGTTTTGTTGTTATATATACATCTTTCCTTTTAATGTTTGTTTCAGCAAAAATTCTTTGAAGTGCTTTTGCTACTCCATCTTCATTTTTATAAACAGCTGCAGTATCAATGTGCCTGTATCCATGTTTTATTGATTCATAAGTCATAACTTCAGCTTCTTTTGAAGTCATATTGTAAGTACCTAGCCCAATTTTTGGTAATATGTGTTTGTATGTACCATCCATTAACATACATTAACATAGATCATGGTTGAAAAAGAAATTAGAGAAGCTAGAAGAGAAAAAAAGAAGAAAAAACATATGCAAAAACGCAAAGGACGTTTAGATTTCAGAACTAATAGAACTGGAAAAAGAAAATAATTACGACATCTCTTTTTTCAGTATGTTTCTTTTCTTATTAATTCCGCCTTTAGGACTGTATCCACCTAAAGTACCATCTGATCTAATAACTCTGTGACAAGGTATATGTGGTGCATAGGGATTAGCACTACAAGCATTTGCTACTGCTCTATAACTTTTAAGACTTCCAATAGCTTCAGCCAATTGTTTATAAGTTCTGGTTTCACCATATGGAATTTTTGCTATTTCTTTCCAAACTTTTATTTGAAATTTCGTTCCCTCAAGTTTCATATTATTATTTTATATCTAACGTATAAATTTTAAAAAAGCAATAAATACAAAACTTAAACATATTAATTTTTCCAATCTTTTAGTAATCCATATTCTTTTGTATCTAATATGTAGTCCAAATAACAACAGAAAGTTATTTACACTATTCATTAATTTTTGTTAAAAATTGTGTTTCATTGATATCTTGTTTATTAATTGCTGATAGATTGAAGTAATTATTAGCAGTTAAGGAGTTTTGGTAATCAATCGTACCTTTCAAGAAAGTATATTTTGTTAGGCTACTGATACTTCCAAATGCTACAAAATCATAATGTGCTGAATCATTTAAAAAATATCCACGTGCAAAATCTTTATTATTTACAAAATTTCTATAAACTTCGATTTCACTTAATTGTTCATTATCTTCGTATCCTTGATACCAATCTTCACTATATATAAAATATGTTTCACTATTTAAATCAATAGACCCAAGCTCTTCAACTATAGGAACAAAATATGGGTCTTGAAGAATTACTGATGAGCAATTGTTGTATAAACAATATAAATGAGCAGAGCCTCCACCAGTCGAGTGACCAATTATCGATATGTCATTAAAATCTGCATAATAATAATTATTATTATCCATGAAGTAGTTAATTGTATTTTCGATGTCAATTGACATTTCTAACATTACATTAAAAACTTTTGAAGATTCCTCAGTACCACCAGTATTGTAAATAGTTCCGGAAGGTAATTCCGTGAACATTGCAAGTCCAGTATGGTCTACTGCAATAACAACGTACCCTTTTGAAGCCAATGTGATTAATTGATCTGAAGCAAATATTTTTTCACCAGCCCATCCATGTGTATAAACAATAACTGGTGATTTATTTGGGAGAGGATCAAGGCCTATTCCGATGTCAAAATAAGAAAGATTTAAATGACTAAATAAAAAAGTAGGTAAATTAATTCCCCAAGTTCTGTTTAAATAATTAATTACTGTCTCACCCCAATTACTTGGTGAATTTTTAAATAGTTGAATTGGCTCTGTTGTATCGTTACTTGGATAATATATGTCGACAAGGAGCTCTCTTTTTCCTGATGGTTCTAAATTACTTAATTCACTAAATGCAAATGGTTGCTCTCTATCCTGCAGTACAATATGAATTTCTTCATAACTTACTGAATATTCTTTATCTTGAATTGTAAATTCAGGTATTGGTAAAAAAAAGTTAGTTAAAAATGAGATTGCGTAGATAATTAAAATAATAAAAAATAAACTATATCTTAATAATTTGTTATTAAGTGAAAAACTCGAAGTGTACTTTATTGCGTAGAAAAAAATTATTAAATATATTGGCATGTATTGCCACTTATAACCAACTGTAAAAATTTGTGCCAGGGACGTTATTACTGCTAGATATAGAGAATATAGAAATACCTTCTCTGAAATAAATTTATTAAAAATTAATTCCAAAGTAAAAAGTAAAATTGCAATATCAAAAAAATTCATTTTTATTTGAATCAACCGATGCGGTTTGATTTGACTTTAAATATTCTGGTTATAAAAGTTTCTCTGTCATTAATTGGACTGTATCCAGAAGTAGTATTTGTATTCTTGTTATTACCTGTCATTGATAAATTATTCAAAATTTTTCTATTTTTAATTGATTCATTTTCAATAATTTTTGATTCTTCTGTAGATTCAATTTTTTGATATTGCTGGACACTATCATTTGATTTCTGTTTAGATTTTCTTAAAAGAAGATATACAAGAAATGTTGTTATTACTAATCCACCAATCGATTCATCTGAAATATCACCATAAGTAGTTAATTCATCGATTAAACCTGTGGTTGCTGAAATTATTAAGAAAATAGCAACAATACGACGAATAATTTTCATATCATAAATATACATATCTTTAATTTAAAAAGTAATTAAGTCTATGAAAAAGATTAAATTATGAAACTAAAATTAAAGTACATGGAAAAAGTAACTTTCAATCCCTCTAAAAAATCAACAGTTGGAGTTGAGGTAGAAGCTCAAATTGTAGACAATAATTCTGGTGACTTAGTAAATATTGCTGAAAATATTGTTAATGGTTTTGGAAATGAAGATCGTGTAAAGCATGAGTTGTATTTATCCACTGTTGAAATTACTAGTTCTCCCGCATTAGATTCAAATGATACATATGATGAGCTATCTTCAATCTTTAAAAAAGTTTTAGATCTAGCTTTTGGTTTCAATGCTGGTTTGATAGCTGCAGGAACTCATCCATTTGCTTTATATGAAGATCAAGTTATAACAAATGTAAATCCTAGATATGAAGAGTTCGCACAAAAATATGGTTGGGCTGTAAGGAGATTATTAACATTTGGAATGCATGTACATGTAGGTATGGATTCAAAAGAGAAAGCTGTTGCTGTGCATGATGAAATAAGAAAATATCTACCTTTAATACTTGCTCTTAGTGCATGTTCTCCATTTTGGAGAGGAAAAGATACTGAACTCTATTGTTCAAGATTAAGTGTATTTCAAGGTCTTCCTAACACAGGACTTCCAGAACCATATCTTGACTGGAATGAATATGAGCAATCATTAGAAACTTTAGTTGCTGCAGATGTAATTAAAAAAGGAATAGGATATAGGCAAGTTTGGAAGGACGTAAGGATACATCCTGCTTATGGAACTGTGGAGGTTCGTATTGCAGATTCGATGCCCTCGCTTGTTGACACTGTCGCAGTTGCTACATTTGTTCAAGGGCTTGCTATTAAAATTGGTAATGATTGGGAAGAGGGAAAACTTAATGCACCAACACCTAATTGGTTGATTGAAAGGAATAGGTGGGCTGCTATAAAAGATGGTTTAAATGCAAAATTTATAGTTGATTTAGAAGGTAGAACATTACCAATTAAAGAAGTAATTAATAATTTAACCAAAGAAATAGAATCTATAGTTACATCCTTAGGCTCTTTAAATAGATTATTAGAATTAGAAAATATTTTTAAGTCTGACAATATGGTTGATAACATGAGAAATTTACACAAAAAAGATACATTAGACGGCCTTGTCAAAGAGTTACAAAAAATACTTATCCAATCTCTTGATATGTAATTTTGTATTAAATTATTAAATATATCTCAATACATGTATAGTTAAATATGTCTTTTACAAGACATGACGAAATTAAGGAGAATTATGCCGAAAGGCAAAGTGAAATGGTTTAACTCCACTAAAGGGTATGGATTTATCGAACCTGAAGAAGGCGATAAAGACGTATTTGTACATATCACAGCTGTAACAAGCGCAGGTATGCAAAATCTTGATGAAGGTCAAGAAGTAGAGTACGACTTAGTAGAAAACAACGGAAAAACATCAGCTGAAAATCTAAAATAGAGGACAGTTAAACTTTTTCAGAACCGGTAGTTAGCTACCGGTTTTTTTTATCCTAAAAGTATTCTTAATGAGAGAAGAATAGAGACAATTACTAATACAGGTCGCACAACCTTTTCGCCATTTTTTATAGCAAATTTAGAACCAGTATATGCGCCACCTATTTGTGCAACGGCCATCACAAGCCCTAAATACCAAATTACGTAACCTTGTAAAGAAAATATAATAAAAGCTGCAAAATTTGATGAAAAGTTGAGCAATTTTGTAATTGCTGTTGATTGCATAATGTTTGCTCCTTTAATTATGATAAAAGTTAATACAAAGAATGAACCTGTTCCTGGACCAAAAAAACCATCGTAAAAACCAATTGTAAAAACAATTAAATTAAATAAAATAAGAAGTTTTTCATTCCTTTTAACACCAGAGGGTCCTTTATTAGTAATGAAAAATATTGCAGCCAAAATAAGTAGTATCGGTATTACCGATTCAAGTGTCTCATTTGAAATTCTACTCACGAGCAGAGTTCCAACACCAGATCCAATGAATGACAATGCAGTGTAAAGTATCTTATTTTTTTCTACAAGAAAACCATTTTTGTAATAGTTGAATGTAGATGTAAATGTACCAAAACAAGATTGGAATTTATTTGTTCCTAATACATTAAGTGGAGGAATACCAACTAAAAGCATTGAAGGAGTAGTTAATAGCCCACCTCCTCCAGCAATAGAGTCAATTAATGATGCAAAAAAAGCAACAATAAATAATATCAAATATACTGTTGATTCTTCGTACAAATATTCCATAAGTAATTATTTAAGTTTATCTTTATAATTTAACAACTTTAGTCAATTTGAATAATGTTATAGGAAGCACTTTCAAGACTGATTGAAGGCGTTTTTCAGGTATTGGTAGCGGTTTTGTTTTTATTTATATGCTGTTGTGAGCCATATATTTTCAGAAAAATATCGTTACATATTTAGGTTCGAAGATGATGGGAATTTACGTTTTAGAAATGAAACAATAAAATACTTAAAAATTGGATTTTTAATAGATTTATAATGGGGAAAATAATTGGTCCATTTGGATCACAAAACGGAATATAAATACTTTTATTAGGCAAATTTCAAATTCGAATTTTAAAATATAACTTATGAAATATTTTGGTTCTATTGATCAAGGAACTACAAGTTCTAGATTTATTGTATTTAATGAAAAAGGAAATATTGTTTCTCACCATCAAGAAGAATTAAATCAACATATTCCTAATGTAGTTTCTGTAGAACATGATCCTACGGAAATATGGGATTCTGTTAAAAAATGTATATTAAAAGTAGATAGAGAATTTTCAATTACGCAGTTAGATAGTATTGGAATCACTAATCAACGAGAAACAACACTTGCGTGGAAAAAATCTACAGGTGAACCTTTATACAATGCAATAGTTTGGCAAGATACACGTACACAAAACATATGTGATGAACTTAAACAAATAGATAAATTAACTGATCAATTTTCGAAAACAGGTCTACCAATCGCAACATACTTTTCTGTCTCAAAGATATTATGGCTTTTGAGAAATATTGAAGATGTACAAAAAGCAAAATCAAATAATGATTTATGTTTTGGAACAATAGATTCGTGGCTTCTATACAAATTAACAGGAAAACATGTTACTGATGTTACAAATGCAAGTAGAACATTGTTAATGGATTTAAATTCTTTAGAGTGGATAGATGATATTTTAGAAACATTAAGTATTCCAAAAGCGTCTTTACCTTCTATAAAGCCGTCTATGTTCAATTATGGAACAAATGATAAAATATTAAAAAACATACCCATAACAGCGGTTCTTGGGGATCAGCAAGCTTCATTATTTGGACAAAATTGTATTAATCCTGGAGACGTAAAAAATACATATGGTACTGGCTGTTTTGCATTAACTAATACTGGAAAAAACATTGTACATTCTAATAATGGTTTACTTAGTACGATAGCTTATCAAAGAGAAGGGAGTAGTCCTCAGTACGCCCTTGAAGGCTCAGTATCAATAGCAGGTGCTGCGGTACAATGGTTAAGAGATAACTTAAATTTAATAAATGAGAGTAAAGACGTAGAAGCATTAGCTTTAAGTGTTAAAGATAATGGTGACGTTTATTTCGTACCTGCATTTTCAGGATTATTTTCTCCTCATTGGGATGAAACTGCCAGAGGAGTATTGGTTGGACTATCAAGATATTCAAATAAATCACACATAGCTCGGGCTGTCTTAGAGTCAGTGGCATTTCAGTCTTATGAATTATTAGATTCTATGGAGAAAGATATAGGAATTAAATTTGATTTTGTAAATGTTGATGGAGGTATGGTTAACAATAGTTTATTAATGCAATTCCAATCTGACATATTTGATAAGAAAGTAATATCACAAAAGATAAATGAAATAACAGCTCTAGGCGTTGGTGCTGCAAGCTATCTTTTCATTAACGACTTACCATTTGAAAATATGGAAAATTTTATTTCACAATCTAAGACTTGGAATCCAAATATTGAACCAAACCAGAGAAAGAACTATTTAATTAAATGGAGTAAGGCTATCAGTAAAGCAAGACAGTGGACATAACAAAACTCCTGATTTACGCATATATAATATTTTTTATTAGTGCTGGGATAAATCATTTTTTAAATCCTCAATTCTACGATGCTATAGTTCCCGAATTTATACCATATCCAAGACAAGTACATCAATTCATTGGTGTGTTAGAAATAATGATTCCATTATTTTTCTTAACAAGATATAGAAAAGAAGCAGCTTTGATTATGATTGTTTTTTTAATTATATTGTACGGTGCAAATTTTTATGTTTGGTACTATAACCTTCCTTATGGAAGGACTTACTTCTCTAATCAACAGCATTTTTTTAGATTTATGTTACAAATTCTTTATATTTATGTAACTTATGTAATTTATGTATATGACAAATAAAATATTTCCTGAAAATTTTATTTTCGGCACAGCAGTAGCTTCATATCAAGTAGAAGGGGGTATTTACAATAACGATTGGACTACTTGGGAAAACAAAAAAAATACTGTTTGTGTCGAACCATGTGGAGAAGCGTGTAAACACTATGAAAAAGTTGATGAGGATATAGAGCTATTAGAAAACCTAGGAATCAGAGCATTTAGATTTTCTATCGAATGGAGTAGGGTAGAACCTCAGCAGGGGAAATTTGATGAAGAAGCTGTTCACCACTACATATCAAAAGCACAAAAATTAATTGATAAAAAAATAGAACCAATAATTACTTTTCATCATTTCACAACACCAGATTGGATATCAAAAGAAGGCTCATGGTTAAATCCAAATATTGATGAGTATTTCGGGTCATATGTTGAATACATGATGAAAAAATTACCAAAAAAAATAAAATTTTATAACACAATTAATGAACCTGGAATTTTTGCTTTTTTCGGATATTTTTCAACCACAAAATTCCCACCGGGTATTGCTGACGAAAAAAAATTTATCATTGCTTCTGAAAATATTATGAAAGCACATAAAACAGCGTTAAAAACTATAAAAGGAATTAATCCAGAGGCAATGGTTGGTATGACACACGCATTGCAGGAATGGGAAGATCATGATACTAATAAATTAAAAGAATATATTAAGTATCATCTTGAAGACAAATTTTTAAAAGCATCAAAAGAAGATGATTTTATTGGTTTGCAAACTTATACAATTGTCCGATATCCAAAAAGTATATTACTTAAATTAGTAAACCCTTTACTTTTAAATATTCCATTTATAAGACGTTTTTTATTACCCCGTATTATTCAAATTTTTGCTGGTAGAAATGGTGCAATCAGTAAAAACACAAGAACTACAAAAATGGGTTACGAATATAGGCCTGAAGCTGTCTTATATAATTTAAAAAGATTGAATACGATTTATCCAGAAAAAAAGATAATTATTACCGAAAATGGCATTGCTACTGATGATGACGAAGAAAGAATAGAATTTGTAAATACCGTATTAAACGATGTTTATAATTTCAATGAACAAAATTCTAACGTAATTGGCTACCTTTATTGGTCTTTACTCGACAACTTCGAATGGGACCTTGGGTATCAAATGAATTTTGGCTTAGTTGAAGTAGATAAGAATGATTATTCACGAAAACCACATGATTCTGCGTATTGGTTTGGTAATATTTCTAAAACAAATAATTTATCAAATTAATGATTAATTCTTAGAATAAAAGTTATGTATATTATTGCAGGATCGACTGGAACTTTAGGTTCCGCTATTGCCGAAGAACTAGCAAAAAATAATGAAATATTTCTGATAGGTCGAGATGAAGATAAATTAAAACAACAATCAACCAAATATTCTTGTAATTATGAATTGTTAAATCTTTCAAACACCATTGAACCAAGAGAATTTACAAAAGTAATTGATTCGGATATTGAAATTAATGGATTAGTAAATTGTATTGGCTCAATATTAATAAAACCGCTACATGGAACCTCTCTTGAAGAATTTAATGATGTAATTACAACAAATTTATTTTCTTCTTATTATTTACTTGCTAGTTTTGCAAGAAGAATGAAGAATGGTTCTGCAATTTTCTTTTCGTCTGTAGCTGGATCCAAAGGTCTTTCTAATCATGAAGCTATATCAGCAGCTAAAGCAGGTATAGAGGGATTTGCACGTTCTGCAGCAGCTACTTACGCAAAAGATAATTTAAGAGTTAATGTTATTGCTCCAAGTATTATGGACTCAAATATGTCCCAAAAAATACTTTCTACTGAAGCCGCAAGAGAAGTTTCTAAAAACATGCATCCGATTTCGAAAATTGGAGACACTGATGATATACTTCCAGTTATAAAATGGTTGCTAAGCTCAGATGCTAAGTGGGTTACTGGCCAGACAATACGTGTTGATGGTGGCTTATCAACAGTAAAACCTAGATAAGAAGGGAAAAAAATGTCAGATACTAAATATCTTGAAACACACGAATGGTACATCGTTGATGGAGATAGTTTTACAGTCGGAATATCTGACTTTGCACAAGGTGAACTTGGAGATATTGTATTTGTTACATTACCAGAAGTTGGTCAGGAATTTAATAAGGGTGATGCAATAGTTGAAGTAGAAGCCACAAAAACTGTTGCTGAAGCTTATGCACCTATGAATTGTATGATTACTGAAGTAAATTCAAACCTTGAAACTGAACCAGAACTTATTAACAATGATCCAGTTGGAGATGGCTGGATGGTTAAAGCTGAAATTAAGGAAATGGATGATTCAGGTATGACATACCAACAATATGAGTCATTTATTTCTTAATGTCTGAACTAAAAACTACTTCTTTATACGAATTCCATTTAAGTAAAAAACCAAAAATGATTGATTTTGCTGGTTGGTCTATGCCCTTTTCATATGACGGTACATTAAAAGAGCACAATTATGTAAGAGAATCTAGCGGATATTTTGACGTATCCCATATGGGGCGTTTAAGGTTGAATTACTCACAAATAGATGAAATAAATTTTTTAATCTGTTCTGATCTAAAAAATATTGATAACACTAAAGCTCTTTATACAATATTTACTTCTGATACTGGTACAGCTATAGATGATGTAATATTTTGGAAATTCGAAGATGATTTAATTCTTATATGCAATGCAAGCAACACAAGTAAAATTAAAACTCATTTAGACAACAATTCAATAAATTATGAAGATTTAACTGAAAAAACAGATTTGATCGCAGTTCAAGGTAAGGGCGCTATATCTATTATTGAAGAACTTATGCCAGTACCTAATAAATTTTCTACTTCAAAAAAATTAAATTATATTTATGCGAGAACTGGCTATACAGGTGAAGATGGTATAGAAATTATGCTTGAACAAAAAGATACAATAAATTTTATACATCAATTAGAAACTAGAGGAGTGAAACCATGCGGGTTAGGTTCTAGAGATACTTTAAGACTTGAGGCCTCTCTTCCTCTTTACGGATTTGAATTAAGTGATAATATTTCACCTGTAGAAGCAGGATTAAAATGGACATTATCCAATAATGATGATTATTTGGGTAAAAATTTTATTGATGAACAACTAGAATCAAAGGAACATAAATATCTCAAAAAATTTAAATTAAACGCAAAGCAAATAGCTAGAACAGATACTTCCTGTATTGCAGGGTCAGTTCCAGGAGTTGTAACTTCTGGTAATATTTCTCCAGTATTAGGTTATCCAATAGGTTTTGCATTATTTGAAACAAATCCTGCTGACAATTTAGTAGAGTTTGATATTCGTGGTAATTTAATAGAAGGAAAATTGTTAGAGAAAAGGTTTTTAAGTTAATGTTTGTACCACACTCAGAAATTGATTTAAAGAAGATGTTTGAAGAATTGTCTATTAGTTCTTTAGAAGAACTATTCACACATATACCTGAAACACTAAAGCTAAATGATGGCTTAAATGTACCATCAACGTTATCTGAACTTGAATCAATAAGTCACTTTGAATCTGTTGAGTCAAGAAATATGCAAAATTTAACATGTTTTGCAGGTGGAGGACATTACGACGTGTATTTACCTCATACCGTTAAAACATTAACCATGAGACCAGAATTTATGACATCTTACACTCCATATCAAGCTGAAATTTCTCAAGGAATACTCCAAATCTTGTTTGAATATCAATCCCTCATATGTGATTTAACAGATATGGAACTAGCAAATGCATCACTTTATGATGGAGCAACTTCTGTGGCAGAAGCAATTTCTGTTGCAATAAACAAAACTAAAAGAGACGGGGTAGTAGTTTCAAATGGTTTTAATCCCAATACAAAAGAAGTTGTAAATACTTTAGTTGATAAGAGTAAATTTAATATAAAGTATGTAGATTTGGTCGACTATATATTTCCAGAAGACTACATATTTTCAGATAATGATGCAGCGTTTGTTGTATCCATGCCCCATTATGAAGGCTCAGCTCAAGATCTTACTTCCATAGTTCAAAATGCTAAGGCTGCAGGTGTAATTACAATATGCTATGTTGATCCTTCTATGTTAGGTATTTTAAAAACACCGGGATCAATGGGTTTTGATATCGTTGTAGCAGAAGGTCAATCCATGGGATCTCCCTTATCATTTGGTGGCCCAACTGTTGGTTGGTTTGCAACTAAGAAAGAATTAGCACGTCTTGTACCTGGACGTATTATTGGCGAATCTAGAGATTCAAATCATACTAAAACATATGTAATGACACTTAGGGCAAGAGAGCAAGATATTAGGAGAGAAAAGGCTTCATCTAATATATGTACTAATCAAACACTGAATGCAGTTGGTTCAACTATACATTTATCTTGGTTAGGCCCACAAGGTTTATATGAAATTGGTTACCAGGCCGTTCAGAAAGCATCCTACATGAAACAACAATTAATTGAACATGGTTTTACTATTTCCAATTTAAATAATTCTTTAAGAGAATTTATTGTAAAAACTTCAAGACCTTCTGAAGAAGTTATATTAGATATGGGAATAAAAGGGTTTCTTGCAGGGATTAAATATTCAGAAAATGAAATACTAGTAGCAGTTACTGAGAAAAGAACAAAAAACGAAATGGACTCTTATATTTTATCATTACAGGAGGTCGATAATGCATAGTGGAGGTAACGCAAGTTCATTACCACTTGTTGGTGGTGCACCTGAGCCAACTATTAATGAATTATCTAAACCTGGAAGGAGAGCCTCTAGATTCCCTAAATTAGATGTACCTGTTACTGAGATTAATAATTCAGCTATAAGAAATGATAAACCAAATCTTCCAGAAGTATCAGAACACGACTTAGTAATGCATTATTCACGTTTGGCTCATAGAAATTTTGCTGTTGATTTAGGGTTTTATCCGCTTGGTTCCTGCACAATGAAATATAATCCAAGATTTGCAGATTATGTTGCTAGTTTGAATACATTTGCAAATTCTCATCCATCAGCACCCTCTGAATTTACTCAAGGAAATTTAGAAGTTTTGCATGAACTCGAAAATTTTCTAATTGAAATTACAGGCATGGACAATGCTACTTTCCAACCACCTGCTGGAGCTTCTGGCGAATTAACAGGATTATTAATAATAAAAAAATATTTGGAAGAAAATGGTCTATCTAACAAGAAAGATATAATTGTTCCTGACTCTGCTCATGGAACGAATCCAGCTTCTGCAAGAATGGCTGGATTTAATGTTGTTGAAGTCTCCACAGACATTAGAGGCATGGTCAACATAGATGATTTACGAACTTTAGTAAATGAAAACACCGCTGGTTTAATGTTAACTAATCCAAATACGGGTGGTTTGTTCGAAGAAAATATAATGGAAATTTCCAACATAATACATGAAAATGGTGGTTTAGTTTATTATGATGGTGCGAATTTAAACGCAATAGTAGGTGTTTGTAGGCCTGGTGATATGGGTTTTGATATCGTACATTCTAATTTACATAAAACTTTTGCAACTCCTCATGGTGGTGGAGGACCAGGATCTGGACCTGTTGCAGTAAAAAGTTTCTTAAAAGAGTATTTACCTGGACCAATAGTTGAGAAAAATAACGATCGATATTCTTGGTACACACCTAGTTTTTCTATTGGACGTATGCATGGTTACCATGGTAATTTTCTAGTTGCACTTAGAGCTCTTGTTTACATGAAATTGTTAGGTAAAGAAGGACTAGATAATTTAGGATCATATGCAGTTCTTAACGCTAGATATTTAAGTTCTATAATTTCAAAAATTATTCCACTTGCTTACAACGAACCATGTATGCATGAATTTGTTGCAACAGTTAAAGATCTAAAGAAGTCACATAAAATAAAAGCTTATGATGTAGGTAAGGCTCTTCTTGACAAAGGTTTTCATTCTCCTACAATTTATTTTCCATTAATCATTGAAGAAGCTTTAATGTTTGAACCAACTGAAACACAGTCTGTTGATACACTTGATGATCTAGCTGAAACATTGAAAGTGATTATTGATGAACTTCAAGGTGAAGATGTATCACTTGAATCTTATCCAAAAAACCTTCCTGTTGGTAGGCCAAACGAATTAATTCCTGCAAAACATCTTACAGTTAACTGGGGAGATTTTGAACTTCTTGAAATAACTGAATAAAATACATATATGAATCCATCACAGTTGGACTTAGATAGAAATATAACCACGCTAAGAATAAATTCATCAGAATTAGCACAAATGTCAAATGAAGAACTTATTTTACTTCTTAAGAAGACAATAGAGAATATTCAAAATATTGCTTATTATTGGGCAACTTTGTCTGCAGAAAAAAAAGGAATACTCCAAAAACATAAAGAAGGTGAAGAATGGCTAGGCGGACCATTTGTTAGTATCTTAACTTTGCAATATTACATCGACTATTTAGAAAATAATCAAATACTTGATATAAATAAATTTGATGAAACTAAAAATTCTTATGAAGTCTTTCCTAATAAATTTATTGAAAAATTAACTTTCCCTTTACTTAATGCAGAAATAAGGTTTAGTAAATCAATGAATTTTGAACAAATAAAAGAGTATCGTGGATTTCAACAAAGAATTGGTACTGATTCAGGAAGCGTAACTCTAGTTTTAGGAGCTGGTAATGTTTCTTCTATTCCTTTTTTAGATACTATATTTCATCTGGTAGCCAATCGTTCTTCTATACTTCTCAAACTTAATCCTGTAAATGATTATTTAAATCCAGTTTTTCAAAAAGTTTTTAATGAATTTATTGAAAGAGGATTTATTTCAGTAGTAAATGGTGATATTCCTACATCAAAATATTTAAGTGAACATCGATCTATTGATTCAATCCATTTAACAGGATCAAACTATACATACGAAAATATAGTCTATGGAAGAATTTTAAATGATAAAGAACGTAAACTATCTTTTTTAAGTAAATCAAATAAAAAACCTATTTATACAGAATTAGGAAATGTAACTCCAATAATTGTTCATCCAGGAAAATGGACCAATGCTGAGATTAAATTTCAAGCAAGGAAAATAGTTACAGCAAAATTAAATAATTCAGGTTTCAATTGTATAGCGGCTCAAGTTGTAGTTTTACCTAAAGGTTGGCGATCAAATGAAAAGTTAAAAAAATATGTGAAACATTATCTTAAGAAAATTGGAGATACTACATCTTATTATCCAGGAGCTGATGAATCTTTGGAAGCACTTCAAAAAAATAAAAACTATGAACAAATTAATGAACAAGTTTGTTCTACTCCTTTTATGATATCCAATTTAGATACCGAAGAAAAATTCAGCATTGAAGAGGTTTGGAATAGCACATTGTATTTTAAAGAAATTGATTACTCTGATTATGAGTCGTTTGCAAACAACAGTATTGATTATGTAAACAATGAACTTTGGGGAAATTTAGGGGCTACAGTATTAATAAAAGATTCAAAGAAAAAAAGAAATTCTGAATTAGTTGAAAATTATAAAAGTAATCTAAACTATGGCACCGTAGCAATTAATGAATGGGCTGCGATTGCATTTATAATTCCAACAATGCCTTGGGGTGGATATCCAGGAAACAAAGACAATGATATACAAAGCGGTCAAGGTTTTGTACATAATTCTTTCTTTTTTGAATCCCCACTAAAAGGTATAGTTGAGACAAATTTTCGATTTTCTAGATTTATTGATCCCCCTTGGTTTGTAAACAACAAAAAGGCTCATAGATTATTTAAAAACCTTACTTACTATCAAGCCAATAATTCAAAGATAAATTTTATTAAATTAATATTTTCGACACTAATATAAAAGTGTGAAATTAAGAATAATTCTCGTATTCCTTCTTATAGTATCTTGCTCAACAGCAGATACTAATGAAGAATTAGTTGTAGATACAACACAACTAACTACGACTTCTACCACAATTACTGACACGGATTCTACAACTACAACCAAAGCTATCATTTCTTATGAATTCGATATAGAAAGAATGTCTCCTTTGACTGGTAAAGAAATTCCTCCGGAGTTATGGCTAAATAGACCAAAAAGAGTACTTGCTTTCAAGATTGATAATAATATAAATGCACGGCCCCAATCGGGATTACAAGAAGCAGACTCTGTTTTTGAAATTTTAGTCGAAGGTGGAATGACTCGTTTTCTTGCTTTTTTTCTTGACAATACTTCAAAATATTTAGGTCCTGTAAGATCCGCTAGACCAACTGACCCAACAGTAGTAAGACCTTATGATGGAACATTAGTTGTTTCAGGCGCTACGGATGGTTTAATACCTTCTATTAGAGAACTTGGTGTACCAGTATTAGAAGAAATTAATGCACCTGCGATGTTTAGAATAGGGTCAAGAAAAGCACCTCACAATCTTTATGCGGATACAGAATTAGTAAGAGATGTGATAGACAGCAGAGGATATAAATTCTTGCAACCAGGTCCTCAGCCTCTGTACCCTTTTGGATTCGATCAAAATAATTGGAGTGATGGTGCTAACAAAATTACAATTCAATATTCAGATTTTACGACAGTAATTTGGAAAATCGATGGAGATAGATATTCAAGATTTATCATAGATGCATATTCGAGTGAAAAAGATGCTGTTGCTCATAATTTTATATCCCAAGATGGTAATTATACAGATATACTTTCAACTGAAACTATAGTTGTTATTCAGGGTGCACTTTATAAAGATAAAGCTACTACTTTACCAAGCATATTAACAGTAGGCATAGGAGACTTATTTATCTTTAATGATGGTAAGTACGTACAAGGAACATGGAGAAGAACAGATATATCAGAAAGTTTTGAGTTTTTCGATATTAATCAGAATCCAATAGAAGTACCACCTAGCTCCCAATGGATTCACATAGTTCCAAATGAAGGACAGATAGTCTGGTCTAATAGCTAGTGCTACTATCTTTTTTAGTTTCTTTACTAATAATATCTAGTCCTGTATCACATAACTATAACTGTTCAGAATATGAGAAAGGTAGCTTAATAAGAAGTGAAATAATGCTTCAAGTGGTCTTAAAAAACTACGGGTACTATACATCTAAAATTGATGGCGATTTTGGTCCAGTTAGTAAAAAAGCATTAAAAGAGTTTCAATCTTCAAATAATCTAGTTTCAGATGGAATATTAGGCAAAAATACCTGTAAAACACTAAATAATAAAACAAATGTAGTTAAAAAAACAATAAAAACTAGTAATAGTCTCAATAAAAACTCTCAAACAACACAATCTACAGAAATTCTAAATGTTCAAAATAAATTATCAGAGTTAGGACTTTATACGGGTGAAGTCGATGGTATCAATGGGTCTAGAACAAAAATTGCGATTAAAAATTTTCAAACTAAAGCTGGACTAATACCAGACGGAATCATTGGACCAAAAACATTAAGTGCACTTGAAAAAGGCGAAGAATCTTATGTGACAATAGATAATTCAAACAACAATGAAAACAATTCAACAACTATAGATACTTCATCTGCTTTGGATTTAAGAAATTATGATCCTTCAAAGCAGTGTGTAAATGGGTATGTAGATTCAAATAATGTATGGGTTGCTGATCCATGTTTTTATCCTGTTTTTGTTTATCGCTTTGGTAACATTGCACAAGTAAATTCTCAAAATGAACTTGATGCATATTTAGGCGATAGATGGACTTTAGAGAAAGAAAAAACTTACTTAACAATTGGTAGAGTCGATACTCAAAATTACACAGATGGTATCAATTCACCAGTTAATGGATTAGTAATGCCATCAAATGCAAATAACAAAATAGTCATAGGTATCAAAAACGATAATAATGTTAGAGCTAGACCACAATCTGGACCACAGCAAGCTGATGCAGTATTTGAAGTTCTTGTAGAAGGTGGTATGACTAGATTTATTAATATTTTTTATGAATCTGACACAACTTATCATGGACCCATTAGATCAGCTAGACCAACAGACCCAACTGTACTACGACCATTAGATGGTGTTCTTGTAGCGAGTGGAGCTACTGGAGGATTGATACCAGAAATTTTAGATATAGGTGTTCCAGTGATAACTGATAGAAGACCTGAGTTTTTTAGAATTAACTCACGTAGAGCACCACACAATCTGTATGCAGATACTGTTAAATTAAAAGATTTAGCAATTTCAAAAGGATATAAAAAATCAAATAATCCTCAACCACTTTTTCCTTGGGGATCTCCAAATTACAATAAATGGTCTAATGTAAATTCAGTCACTTTAAAATTTTCTTCTCAAACTTCAACTAAATGGACTTGGAATGGGAGTGAATATTTAAGAACTTACTACGATGCTTATCAGGGTTCATCTAGTAATAATGTTCACAATTGGATTAACATCAATGGTTCATTTGGACAAATAAATACAAAAACAGTTATTGCATTATTTTGTGAACCTTATATGCATCCTCTTCAACTACCTTCTGTCAAAACAGTTGGTCAAGGTCGTGCAATAATTTTGCATAATGGAAAATTACTTGATGGATTTTGGAAACGTGGTTCTAATTTAGATCCTTTCCATATCGTTGATTCGGATGGAAATACATTATATATACCACCAGGAAAACCTTGGATTTCCTTAGTTCCTAGTACTTATATTCCTACTTTTGACAATTAACTTTACTTTTGTCTTTATTAAATGGTATATTAAGAGTGCGTTTCAATTAAGTGTGATACGCAGCCCTGTTGGGAAGCCCTCTTTTTGGGGGCTTCCATTTTTTTAGGGCTAATTTAATTTAGATAAAATATCTAGGGTATCTCCCCAAACAATATCTGGAATGTAAGCAATCAAATAACTACATCCAGCTTCTTTGTACTTATTAAGGGTCTCAAAAACTTCATCTTCTAATCCAATCAATGGTCGTTCATAATAATATTCTTTTGGAATGTTTGTATAAGATGATAATTTTTCAATTTTTGCATCAAGTTTATTTTTGTCTTCAGCTATTAGAACATTTGTATGTAATGTACGACCTATTTCTGAATATTCTCTATTTTCTTTATCGCAGTGATCTTGAAGGATGTTTGATTTATTTATAAAACCATCTACATCTACATCCCAGTTTCCGTAATCTCCATATCTAGCTAAAAGTTTTAGTGTTACTTTTTCACCACCTCCACAAACCCAAAGAGGAGGATATGGTTTTTGTAATGGCTTAGGTTGATTAATAGCTCCATCAATTTTATAAAACTCTCCTTCGAAGACAGGATTCTCTTCAGTTGTCATCAATTTATAAATGATAAGTGATTCTTCTAACATTTTTAATCGTATACCAGCTGTTGGGTAGTCATATCCATATGATTTATATTCGTGATCATACCATCCAGCACCTATTGCATATTCCAACCTTCCACCAGACATAACATCTATGTTTGATGCTACTTTAGTTAAATATGCTGGATTTCTATATGAGTTACAAGTACACATTTGTCCAAGTCTTAATTTATTAGTTGTTTGAGAAAGGGCTGACATTAATGTCCAACATTCATAAGTAGGATCTTGTGTAGGTTTAGGAACTGTGTGAAAATGATCATATACCCATAGTGATTCATAATTTAATTCTTCTATTTTATTTGCTGAGTCGAGAATAGTTTGCCATTGTTTGTCTTGAGCGACACCATTTAGGTCCATTCTCCATCCTTGTGGTACAAATGCTCCAATTTTCATATTGATATTATATATCTCGTTTGTTACGGCGTCTTAAAATAAGTAAAAGATCTGATAAATCCTCTGTGTTTGATTTTCTATTTATGTACTTAATTCCGAATCTAAATAAAACTAGAATAAAAATAATACTAACAAATGCGTTTAAAATTTTTAAAACAGCGTTATTGTAACAAACTACTTCATTCATTCTTAAGTTTTTATCAGTGTACTCAACACCTTCAAATAATATTTGATAAACACTTCCACAATTTAAACTAAATTCCTTGTATTCAACTAAAGATAATGATAAAAATTCCACCTTAACGTCGGAAAAAAGGTTAAAAAATGTATAAAAAATGAGAAGAATTAAAAAAGTAACAAAATATTTTTTATTAAACATAATCATTATACACTTTACTTAATGGATGAATTAAATTTTACTCATGATCAATTAAAACGGATGCGTTCGATGAATAAGTTTTATCACCATCAATTTTTAATAGATGTAAGAATCTTTTTTACACTTGGTTTGATAGCATTTATTTTCGCTTTATTTAATGCAAAAATAGTGTATGTTTTACCTTTTTTGTCACTTTTTGGAAGTGTTATGCTTGCTTTTCATGCGTATTATTTGATTTTTTCGAGACATTATTCAGAATATCTAGAAAAGAAGATAAATATACTTGCTAAAAAGCAAGTATTTATAACACATGAGCTAGAAAATAGATATTTTTTCCCAATAAATGATAAAAAAATTGTTGTTGCAAAACTTGGAAAAGACTTTAGTTGGTTTAGTTTTGTCACTTTATTTATAACACTCTATGGATTGTTTTTATATATTTACGGGATGATAAATATTTATAATGAATTGAATGACACATTTACTTTTTACGGTATTTTATTTTTAACTGCTGTAACATTTGCAATAGGATACTGGTGGTTTGTTAATAATATAGGTGAGAAGAGATTAAGAGAATCGTATGACGAATGACTTTACAAATTTTAATGGTGATTCATTAGATAATTATCTTGGTCACGAAATGATTGAAATCAACGAAGAATCAGCTAAATCTAGATTAGTTATAAATAACAATCATCACCAACCAATGGGACTTGTACATGGTGGAATTTATGCAACTATGGCTGAAACCCTATGTTCTTATGGAGCCAACTTTAATTCAGGTGGAATTTTTGTAGGTGTTAATAATAACACTGATTTCTTGACAAGTGTTTCAGATGGAGAGTTGATATGTACAGCAAGGTTGATAAAGAAAGGAAGATCGTATCAACTTTGGGAAGCTCAAATTCATCATGACAATGACCTATGTGCTATATCTAAAGTAAGGTTAAGTCGTATAAAATGAAATACTTTATAGTAATTTTTCTGCTTTTTAGTTTTTATTCAACTTCCAGTTACGAGTACAATCCTGATTGTTGGAAAACTGATCGTGAAACTTGTAATGAACAAAAAAGAATTAATTCTAGAAACGTTGGTAATAATCCATCTGGAAGTGCTGGAAATTAAATGAAAAAATATATTGTTATTTTACTATTATTAACTTCATGTACTTCTGGTGAAAATACCGAAGCAAATTCTAATGAAGTAATTACAGAAAAGACAACTACAACTAAAGGAGAAACTGTGAGTGAAAAGACATACAATCAACCCCATGAAATGAATATTGACACTAACAAGTCATATTCAGCAACAATAAAAACAAATTTTGGTGATATGAAAATAGAATTTTTCACTGAAGACGCACCTATAACAGTAAATAATTTTGTTACTTTAGCTAAAGATGGTTATTACGACAATGTAATTTTCCACAGAGTGATTTCAGGATTCATGATTCAGGGTGGTGACCCATCGGGTACGGGTCATGGTGACTATGGAAAATATCCTGGCTATGAATTCGAAGATGAATTGAATAATCAGAAGCCATACGAAAAAGGAATTATGGCAATGGCAAATAGAGGTCCAAATACAAATGGTAGTCAATTTTTTATTATGCATGTTGATTATCCATTACCTTATAGTTATACAATTTTTGGTCAGGTTACTGAAGGGCTTGATGTAATTGATAGTATTGCCGCAGTGCAGACTGATGCAGGCGATAAGCCACTAGAAGATGTAGTTATAGAATCTGTTGAAATTTCTGAGAGTTAATAATTTTAATTGTTTTAGTTGAAATTATTCCTCCGGGAACACCATCTACATTTTTGATTAGATAAGATTCTTTAAACAATTCTTTTGTTAATGATTTTATGTAATTTTCACTGTAGTTAAGTTTTTTGGATAAATATAGTGAGTAATTATTTCCAGATTTAAATTGATAATTGATATATAAGTATGCGTAAGCAGCCAGTAATATCGATCTATTTTTAATTTGTCTTTTCTTTATTTTATTTTCCAATTTTGTTTCTGGGATAGATAAGTAGGACATATTATTTGTTTTCTTGTTAAAGTATTTCCTGTCTATATTCACAAGATTGTTTATAAGAAGTATTCCTTTTTTTCTTAAGGAGTAGTAATTTAGATTTCTTAAATCAGTTGAGCTTATTTCATGTTTAGATTTTTTTAGAATTTTAAGTTCTTTTGTTATCAATTGATAAGGATTCACAAATTGATATGTAATTTCTACATCAATTTTTTTATATATGTTCTTGAGTAAAACCTTAATTAGTTTATTTTCAAATGTAATAAGGTTTATATTCATAAATATATTTTAAAATCTATTTTTGATATTTTTATGATTTAATTTATTAATCCGTTTATTTAACGTTATGAAATTTACCTTAATTTAGTTATTATTATGAAATTATGAACTTAGATATTACATTACCTGATAGATCAGTTAGATCTTTTGAAAATTCTATTACTGGTGATGAACTAGCTAAAAATATAGGCTCAAGATTACATAAAGATGCTGTATGCATAGAAATAGAAAATAAATTTTATGATCTCTCATATTCTATAACTGACAATTGTACCGTGAGGATTGTAACTATTAACGATTTAGATGCTTTACATATACTTAGACATTCATCTGCTCATATACTTGCTCAAGCTGTGTTAAATATATTTCCTAACACAGAGTATGGAGTTGGTCCAAGCATTGAAAATGGCTTTTATTATGATTTCAAATTCACAAAACCTATAAGTGAATCAGATTTAGAGCAAATTGAATCTGAAATGAAAAAGATTATTAAGTCAAAACAAGAATTTATTAGGGATGAAATATCCAAGAAGGATGCATTAAAACTATTTAAGAAACAATCTTTCAAAGTTGAATTAATTAAATCTGCAGAATCATCAGAAGGGGTTTCAAATGATTATGTCTCAACATATTCAAATGAACAATTTGTTGATTTATGTATGGGACCTCATATTCCAAACACAAGCTTTTTAAAACATTTTAAATTAACTAAGGTTGCAGGTGCCTATTGGAGAGGTGACGAGAACAATCCTCAATTACAAAGAATTTATGGAACTTCATGGTTTTCTAAAGAAGATCTAGATTTATTCATGGCTCAACAAGAAGAAGCTGAAAAAAGAGACCATAGAAAATTAGGAAATGAATTAAACCTTTTTACTTCAACAGATGAGCTGGGTTCAGGTAATTTTATATGGAAACCTAATGGAGCAATACTAAGAGATGTAATTGAAACCTTTAGTAAAAATGCTCACCTATCTAATGATTATCAATTAGTTAACACTCCTCATATCGGAAAATCTGTGTTGTGGGAAACTTCTGGTCATTTAGCACACTACAAAGAAAATATGTATCCACCTGTAGTTCACGAAGAAAATAATGAAACTTATTATTTAAAACCTATGAATTGTCCATTCCATATATTAGTTTACAAATCAGATTTGCATTCTTATAAAGAACTACCAATCAGATTCTTTGAATTTGGTTCAGTGTACAGGTACGAAAAAACTGGTGTACTCCATGGTTTATTAAGACTAAGAGGTTTTACTCAAGACGACGCTCATATATTCTGCACAAAAGATCAAATTAATGAAGAAGTCAAAACATTATTAAATTTTTCAGTAAAACTTTTAAATGCATTTGGTTTAAGTGATATTGAAGCTGATCTCTCAACTAAACCAGATAAATCAATCGGTTCTGATGATGATTGGGATATGGCTACAGAAAGTCTTAAGAAATCTTTGACTGAACTAGATATTCCGTTTGCAACTGCTGAAGGAGAGGGCGCTTTCTATGGTCCAAAAATAGATTTACATGTAAAAGATGCGATTGGTAGAAGATGGCAACTAAGTACTATTCAAGTAGACTTTGCGCAACCTGATAATTTTGATATTGAATATATCGATAATAATAATAAAAAAATTAAACCGGTAATGATTCACAGAGCACTACTTGGTTCAATTGAACGATTCACTGGGGTTCTTTTAGAGCATTACGCAGGACATATGCCTGGGTGGTTATCGCCTGTTCAAATAGACATATTAACTATTGGTAATGTGTCTTCTTATGTGGATGAGATTAAAGAACATTTAAAAGATTTTAGAATCAATATTGATGATCGAAATGTAAGACTAGGAGAAAAGATTCACAATTCTCAAAAAATAAAAGTTCCTATCCAATTAATTGTTGGTGAAAAAGATGTTTCTAATAACACATTTGCTATTAATTTTTATAATGCTGAAGACAAAAAAGATATAGAGTTAGAAAAAGGAATTAAGGAGATTAATAAATACCTAAAAACTCCAGAATTTGATTTAAATGGTTGACGGAATAGATATAGATAAAAAGGACGCTGAGGATTCTTTACTCCCAGAAGATTTAAATTCACTTGCAGTAGGAAGCTATGTAGTACCTAATCCAACTAGACGCAAATACTATCCTGCGTACATTCTTTCAGTATGTGCTTTATTTCTTATTGCATCATTTTTTCTTACATTTATTAATTTCTTACCAACTTTGATAATTCTTGTTTTGTTAGTGTCACTTCTTTTATTTCTAAATAATAAATTTAAAATTAACCAAGGTGAAGTAATTAGTAATGTGCTTCCATATATTGACCATTCGATTGGTTATTATTCAGTTGCTTTAACATTCATATTTAATTTAAAGAATATACTTACACCTGTCTGGACAGTAATTGTCTACTCCCATGAATCTCCTCCTAAATATAAAACAATTGTTGAGATAAACGCTTTTTCAGGGGATATAGTTACTGAACCATATTCTGAAAATTTAAATGCTTGAAAAATATTTTAAAAACACGTCAGAGAAATTTGCAAAGCCTTTTGTAATTGTTTTAGCAAAATTTCGGATTAAACCAAATACTGTATCTATACTCGGTCTAATCATTGTGTTATTAGGTTCATATTTTTTTTATGTAGATAACAAATTTCTTGGCATAATTTTAATCTTTTTAGGTAGTGCAGTTGATGGTCTTGATGGACCTTATGCAAGATATCAAAATTTAGTGAGTGAAAGAGGAGCAGTACTTGATTCGTTCATTGATAGATTGGGTGAATTATTTATATGGAGTGTTGTAGCTATAGGTTTCACTTCGAATGATATTGAGTTATTTATTGTTTTATCAATTTTAGTTGCATCAAATTTGATTCCTTATATTAGAGCTAAATCTGAAAGCTACGGTATTACAAATAAAGCTGGCATAACCGCGAGACCTGAAAGAGTAATATTTGCAGTAATATTTATGTTTTTTAATTTAGATTATATTTTTATGTATATATTTTCACTTTTATGTTGGATTACTGTATTTCAAAGAATTAAAATTTTAATAACCAACTTAGACAAATGAAATTTCAAATAATACGAATTTTTCACAATATATTTAAAAAATTACCACCAAATTTTATTTATGTTTTGTCATATGTTGTCGCACTCGTATATTTTATATTTACTCCTTCTTCAAACAATAAACTTAAAAAAAGAAAAGATAGGATAGAAAATTATTCAGTATTTAAAGTTAAATTAAATTATGTTAGATATTGGCTTGAAACTATATGGTTAACTAAAGATGGTTATAAAAATTATATAGAACCAAAAGTTGAAATTATCAATGAAGATATTGTACGAAAATTAAATAAAAATTACAGTTCTTACATTATTGCACTACCTCATCTTGGCAATTGGGAATTTGCAATTCCAATGGGTAAATTTTTAGATTTAAATTTAGTCGCTGTTGCTGAGCCACTAGATGACGAAAAGATATTACATTGGTTTACTAAATTAAGAGAAGACCTTGGATGTAAGATAATTTTGGGTGGTAAAGGTCAAAATACGTTTGAACGAGTAAAAGAATTACTTAATGGCGATCATCATGTCTGCTTGTTATCAGAACGTCATGTTGGTAAAAGTGGTGTAGGGGTTGAATTCTTTAATCAAATGGCAGCATTTCCAAAAGGACCAGTATCTCTTTCACTAGATACTCAATTGCCAATTGTTCCAGCAGCTTTTATAAAAAAAGGTAATAAATATCAACTACATTTTGACAAACCCTTCATAGTTCCTTATTTTGATAATCAAGCTCAAAGCATCCAACACGGACTTAAAGTTTTAAGTAAATCATTTGAAAATTTAATAAAGCTTGATCCTAATCAGTGGCATTCTATTCAACCTGTATGGACTAGTGAATATTAACCTTTTATTTTTAACACCATACAATCTTTTAAATTATGGGGGAGTACAACAACAAATTAATTTAATGAACGATTACATTAATAAAACTTCAAATATAGAAAGTAAAATAGCTGCACCAAACTCTAATGATTATGATTTAGGCAGAGTTATAAATATTCCTTTTAATAACTCAGTTGCGTCAATATCTTTATTTCCAGATAGAAAAAAACTTTTAAAAGCTATCGAGTGGTCAGATGTAATACATATACACGAGCCGTTCATACCATTAATTTTTTGGAAATTACCTAAGAACAAAAAATATATATTTACCCATCATGCAAATTTAAATAAAATTTATACATTTTTTATGAGAATTATATACAAAATTATAAAAATTAAAGGGGCAAGTGTTTATGTTAGTCAATCAGCATTATCAAATGCAAAATCATTAAACAATCAACCAATCCTGATTCCTAATATGATAGAAATTAATAAAAATATAGAATTCAACAACAAAAAAAAATTTTTATTTGTTGGACGCAATGAAAAAAGAAAAAATTTTAATTACTTCAATTTTTTATCAAAAGAAGAATCATTTCAAGATTATGAATTTGAAGCAATTACGAATGAAAATATTGAAAATTTTAATGGCGTTATCTATCTAAAACCAAACGATGATATGAAAAATATTATTTTTCAAAACTCTTCTATATTTCTTGCTCTAAATACAAAAAATGAAAGTTTTGGAATTATTCTAATTGAAGCAATAAATTCAGGAAATGTTGTTATCTGTAGCGATCTAGATGCATTTAAAAATGTGTTAAAAGAATCAGGTATTTATTATGATCGAAATTCTTATGAATCTTTATTAAGTTTATTAACCAATACATTAAACAGTGATTTACATCCTTTATGGGTAAAACAATATCAAT
>TARA_B100001057_G_scaffold501045_1_pt1 | contig 32460 bp, 33 predicted proteins | sample TARA_B100001057 | Tara Oceans TARA_B100001057 (sample SAMEA2621839) | marine metagenome | biome: marine biome (ENVO:00000447); feature: surface water layer (ENVO:00002042); material: "saline water (ENVO:00002010), including plankton (ENVO:xxxxxxxx)" | depth 5 m | reverse complement strand
ACCTTGCGGGTGTTACTGCGCATGAATTAGCCCATTCCTGGTTTCAGCATATTCTTGCCACTAATGAAATAAAACATGAGTGGATGGATGAAGGTTTTGCTTCATATATTTCCACAATCGCAGAAGATATCATTCTAGAAGAGAATGCTCCTTTTCCGTTAATATCCTCATATAACAGATACTTTCAGCTTGCAACATCTGGAAAAGAACAACCTCAATCAACAAATTCTAACAGATATGACTATAATTTTGGATACGAAGCTACTGCTTACAGCAAAGGAGCTGTTTTTTTGGCACAGCTTGGATACATTATTGGTCCTGGAAACCTTGCTAAAACAATTAAAAATTACTATTCATTACATAAATTTACTCATCCTACGCCAAATGACTTTAGGCGTGTGGCAGAATCTGTTTCTGGTATTCAACTAAAATGGTACATTACTGACTGGACACAAACCACAAACACTATTGATTACGCTATAAGGTCAGTAAACGCGGTTGAAGATGAAACACTGGTTGTTCTTGAAAGAATTGGATCAATGCCAATGCCTCTCGATATTTTAGTGGTTTTTAAAGATGGGACTCAAAAGATGCATTACGTTCCAATTACTTTAATGCGAGGAGAAAAAAGTAATCCTTATGATGGGCTAAATTGGTTTGTTGAAAAAGACTGGCCTTGGGCATTCCCGCAATATACTCTAACTATTAAAAAACCAAAAAAAGAAATTGCTTCTATTATTATAGACCCCTCGTTTTATATGGCTGATGTTGAAAGAGGCAATAATAACTACTCTTCAAATAAAAGATAGACTTTGACTTTTTTCCCCATAAAATCCAAATCAATAATCAAAAAAATTTTTGATGTTGGAATAAATATAAAAGGTGCGTCTTTTACGATTAAGTATATTCATAAAGACAAGCAAAAAATTGGTATAGGGATTATTGTCCCAAAAAAAATTATTCCACTCGCCGCAAAAAGAAATTTAATTCGAAGAAGAATAAAGTTTTTTTTACAAGATCATTACGAAGTAATCAACGCAAAACTCCCCAATGGCCTTTATTTAATAATGTATTCGGATCCAAAAATTCTGAATTACAAAGAAATAAAAAAATCTATTTTATATTTGCTTGATTCCTCTTTTCATAATACATAGAACAATGGGGTATCCCGTCTTCTAAGTAATCTTCCCCTTTATATTTGAACCCTCTTTCTAAATAAAATCTTTTTAAATATGTCTGGGCTGATATTTTTATATTATTATTAGGGTAGAGCTCGAAACAGGTTTTAATAGTAAATTCCATCAACTCTCTTCCAATATTCTTTTTTCTTTTTTCTTTTTTTACAACTACTCTTCCTATTGAAGAAAAATCTTCATATGACTCACCTTTTTTTAATATTCTAGAATACCCTATAATTTTACTTCTTTCCTTTGCTAATATATGATGAGCTTTTATGTCTTTTCTGTCAAGATCCTGATAAATGCAGTTTTGTTCGACCACAAAAACTTGGCTTCTTAATCTCATAATCTCATATATTTCTAACGCAGTTAAATCTTCATATTTATAACAACAATATTTAATCATTACATTTTTGAAATTTTATCTACTCTTATTTTATGTCTTCCTCCTTCAAACTTTGTTTTAATAAAAGTTTCCACCATTTCTATTGCTTGTTTTTTTGTAACATATCGGGCTGGGATGCTTATTACATTTGCATCATTGTGTTGTCTAGCCAGCTTAGACAACTCCTTTGACCAACAAAGGGCTGCTCTTACGTTTTTATTTTTATTAGCGGTCATTGCGGCCCCATTCCCACTTCCACATATTATAATACCAAAGGATTTGTTTGTCTGAGAAACAAACTCTGCAACTGGATGAATATGGTCTGGATAATCTACACTATCTTTGCTGTTGGTGCCAAAATTATTTACATCTATTCCTTTATTCTCTAAAAATTTAACTATTGATTTCTTTGCTTCGACCCCCGCGTGGTCGTTTCCTATTGCTATTTTCATTTTTTATTTTAAAGTTACTAATCTAATTTTTGGTTTATAACTTTTGTTAAAATTGTTTTATAAGCAGTTAATAAATAAAATAACTTTTTTTGTTTTTTTGTTTTTTTATCCGGTATAAAAAAAAGAATAAACTTTTATCTTTTAATTACACATATTTACAATTATTAAGCTAACAAAATAGGCTTACATACCAACACTTTTTCTTTTTAATTACTGGTTATTTTATTAACTTATTCTAATACTTAACGTATGTTAGCAATTCAATCTATTAATTGCTAATCAGTATCTTAAGAAAATATAACCTGTTAATATTTTTAAATATATTTTATTTTTTTATTATTCTATCGATTTTTTAAAAAAGTTATTTCACATATTAACATACTATAATCATAATTATTTTTAATAAATAAATAAATAAATAAAATGTAAATATGTTTATATGTGTTTATATGTCTAGTCGCTCTTTAATTTTTAATTTTGAATCACAGATGAAAATATGTCAATAAAAAAAAGCAAAGTTCTTGAACTGAAAGTTATACGAATTCTTAGAAACAATACCAAAGAAAGTTTGAATTATAAGCAGATATCAAAAAAGTTGGATATAAAAGGTTTGAAAGGAAAAGAACGTGTAAATAAGATATTAAAAAAACTATTTAAAAATGATATAGTTCATAAAATAAAAGAAGGAAAATATCAATTCAAACAAGAGGAAAGTAGTTATAAAGTAGGAATACTAGATATAACAAAAGCAGGAAATGGATATCTGTTAAATAAAGATGAAGATATATTTATTTCTAATAAAAAACTTAATAAAGCGCTCCATAATGATACAGTTAAGGTGTATGTTTATAAAAGAAGAAATGAAAACAATAAAATTTCAGGAGAAATCGTAGAAATAATTAAAAGTGGAAATCAGGATTTTGTTGGAACAGTTCAAAAGAGAAATGATTTTGGTTTTGTTTTAACAAGGGGAACAAAAATGTATACAGATATATTTTTACCTATTAGCGAAATGAAAAAAGTAAGAGACGGGGATAAAGTTATCGTAAAAATAAGTAAATGGCCACCAAAATCTCAGTCACCATTTGGAGAAATTGTAAAAACATTGGGAAAACCAGGGATGATAGATGTAGAGATGAACTCTATTTTGTTTGAATATGGTTTTAAATCTAGTTTTAGTAACATTGTACATGAAGAAGTAAAAAAAATAGACAAAAGCATTACGCAAGTTGAGATAAATAAGAGAAAAGATTTTAGAAAAAAACTAACTTTTACTATTGATCCAAAAACAGCAAAAGATTTTGATGATGCCATTTCCTTTCATCAAAAGAAAAATAATAATTTTGAAGTAGGAGTGCACATTGCAGATGTAACTCATTATTTGAAAGAAAATTCAAATTTAGATAGAGAGGCTTACACCAGAGCTACTTCAGTGTATCTTGTAGATAGAGTGATACCGATGTTACCAGAGGAGCTTTCAAATGAACTTTGTTCTTTAAGACCAGACGAGGAAAAACTCACTTTTTCTGCTGTTTTTGAAATGGATTTAAATGGAAAAATATATAAAGAGTGGTATGGAAAAACGGTAATTAAATCAGACAACAGATTCTCTTATTCGGAGGTACAGAATATAATTGAAAGTAAAAATAATAGAATAGAAAAAGAGGCCTCTCATAATAATAAGGAATACACTGTATCAAGAAAAATAGTTGATGCAATTACAAGTCTGGACATTATAGCTAAATCGCTAAGAGATAAAAGAATGAGAAAAGGAGCCCTCTCTTTTGACAAAATTGAAGTTGAGTTTAATTTAAATAAAAATAATGATCCAGTAGGAATTATCCTCAAAGAATCAAAAGACGCGAATAAATTGGTTGAAGAGTTTATGTTGTTAACCAATAGAAGAGTTGCAGAGTTTATAAATAAAAAAGATACCAAAAAGCATTTTGTATACAGGGTTCACGATAATCCGGACGATGAAAAAATAAAAAATTTACATGAAGTGGCAAATGCTCTTGGTTATGGATTTGATAAAAAAAATAATAATTTGAATAAGTCATTAAATAATTTGTTTAAACAAGTAAGAGGAAAGCCAGAACAATATATGATAGACAACCTATCTATTAGAGCGATGTCAAAAGCTGTATATTCAACCAACAACATTGGTCATTACGGTCTGGCTTTTGAAAATTATACTCACTTCACTTCACCAATAAGAAGATACCCTGACGTGATAGCGCATAGACTTCTGCACAAGCATCTAATGGGAGTTAAAGACATAAATAAAAAAGTAATTGATGAGGCATGCATACACTCATCTTTCAGAGAGCAAAAATCAGTCAAAGCGGAAAGAGATTCAATTAAATACATGCAAGTTAAATTTATGGAGGATAAAGTTGGAAAAATTTTTGAAGGAATAGTTTCGGGTCTTACAGAAAGGGGGGTCTATGTTGAGTTATCTAAAAATAAATGTGAAGGAATGGTTCCAATAAAAAGCATTGAAGAAGATCAATATTTTTATGATGAAAAAAAACATCAAATACAAGGCTATGTTTCTGGTAACATAATTAAATTAGGGGATGCCATCCAAGTGATAGTAAAAAAAGCAGACATAATGAATAGACAGTTAGATTTTAATTTAGCATAAAAAATGGAGAAAACAAGGATAATAAATTATAAATTTTTTTTAATCGCAATAGCGTCAAGTCACCTATTAAATGCCCAGGATTCAGAGGAAATTATAATACCAGGGGAGTATTCATCAATTGGAGTTTACCAAGGAATAAAGGTTGATCTAATAAAAAGTGACGTTAATAAAATCGTTATCAACTCGGACAATAAAGATCCATCTGTTTTTGGATATAAAATTAAAAATGGATATTTAAAGCTTAGATCAAGAATTAACAAAAACCTTGCCTTAGAAAAATTATATATTCAGGTTTATAATAAAAACTCAATACAACAAATAAACTTGTTCCAGGGAGCAAAAATCAGAATCGATTCTTTGATTCAAACAAACATCAATATAAAAATACAAGAAGGGTCCTCCTTAGAGGGGTATTTTGATACTGAAAAAATTTCATTACAAGTTTATTCTGGAGGGACTGCTGACTTGCAAGGGGAAACAAGTGTTCTTGAAATTAAGGCCAGTACTGGTGGAATATGTAATGCAGATGAGCTTTTTTCAAATCAATCAACTGTGATGGCCAGCATAGGTTCCTTAGTTCATGCTAGGGCAACCAATTTAATGGATATAAAATCTACAACAGGAGCAACAGTAAGAATTTATGGAAACCCAAAAAAAGTAATAAAAAAAAATTCATTAGGAGGAAAAATAGTAGAAACTAAATAAAAGGCCCATTATTTAAATGGGCCTGAAGAGGCATCGAGCGGATTCGAACCGCTGTACAAGCTTTTGCAGAGCTCTGCCTAGCCACTCGGCCACGATGCCATGACAGCAAAAATAGCACTTATTATTTTGAAACCTTGCTTCTCTCAACAATTAAAGCAACCGAATCCATATCCCCCCCGATAGGTGGGTTAATTTTTGCAACTTCAACTTTGGCCATAAGCACATTTTCATATTCAGAAAAAAGTTCATCCAAAATTCTAGAGCAAACGTGTTCTAGAAGCTTTGATCTTTTTTTCATTTCTTTTTTTACTATATTATTTATCGACACATAGTCTATTGTGTCTTTCAGATCGTCAGAAATCATTGATCCTTTCAGATTTGCCTGCACCTCTATATTGACCACATAATCACTACCAATAAGTTTTTCCTCCTCAAGACACCCATGGTTTGTATGAATACGGATATTTTTTAATTTGATTATTTCCATAATTTTTCAAAGATATAAACTACTTTTTAAACTTAGACTTGATAAGCTGTTTTCATATCTTTATAAAAATATCTTGTATGGATAAAAAAGATCGTTCTCTTAACTTCATTGAGAGTATTATTGAAGAGGATCTAAAGAATGGCTTAAAAAGAGAAGACCTACGCTTTAGATTTCCACCCGAACCAAACGGCTATCTTCACATCGGCCACATAAAGGCAATCTGTTTGAATTTTAATCTTGGTCAAAAATATGGCGCAGCAGTTAACCTGCGTTTTGATGATACAAACCCACAAAATGAAGAGAGTAAATACGTTACAGCAATTAAGAACGACGTTAACTGGCTAGGTTATTCCTGGGACAAGGAATGCTTCGCTTCTGATTATTTTGAACAACTTTTTGAATGGGCAAAATATTTAATAGACGAAGGTCTTGCGTACGTTGACTCTCAGAGCTCGGAGGAAATAGCTTATCAAAAAGGAACCCCAACAACTCCAGGAAAAAATAGCCCTTACAGAGAAAGATCAATAGGTGAAAGTAAGAATATTTTTCAAGAAATGGCAAACGGAAAGCACCCTGAGGGAACACATGTTCTCAGAGCTAAAATTGACATGGAGTCACCTAATATGCTTCTTAGAGACCCCGTCATCTACAGGGTATTAAATAAGTCTCATCACAGAACTGGTAATAAATGGCGTGTATACCCCATGTATGACTGGACCCATGGGCAGTCGGACTATCTTGAACAAATTACACATTCTTTGTGTACACTTGAATTTAAGCCTCACAGAGATTTATATCAATGGTTTTTAAAATCACTACCAATTGAGAAAAGGCTTCCAGAACAAACAGAATTCGCAAGGCTAAACCTCTCATATACTGTCACCTCCAAAAGAAAGCTTAAGCAGTTAATAGATCTCAAGCTTGTCTCTTCTTGGGATGACCCGAGAATGCCAACAATATCCGGCCTCAGAAGAAGGGGTTATACGCCCGAGGCATTAAAAAATTTTGTTAACATAGCGGGGATTGCCAAAAGAGAAAATATAATTGAGGCGTCTCTTCTTGAATTTTGTGCTCGTGATCATCTCAATAAAATAGCGCCCAGGGTCAATGCGGTTCTAAATCCAATTAAATTGACAATTGTAAATTATGAAGAAGGATCTGAAACGCTTGAGGGTGAAGTTAATCCAGAAAGCACAATTAATAAAGTAAGAGAAATACCATTTTCAAAACATCTTTATATAGAGAAAGAGGATTTCAGAGAGGAACCAAATAGAAAATTTTTTAGACTATCACTTGGAAAGGAGGTAAGATTAAAAAATGCATACATAATTAGGGGGGAGTCTGTTATCAAAGACAAGTCAGGAAATATTACAGAAGTACTATGTACCTATGATAAGGGGTCTAAAAGCGGATCAGGAAGTGAAGCAAGTAAAAGAAAAGTTAAAGGAACCCTTCATTGGGTCTGTAGACATCAAGCAATTAAGGTTAAGGTGAATCTATACGATAGACTCTTTAATGATCCAGCGCCAGACCAACACGAAAATAAATCTTTTTTAGATTTTTTTAACCCAAACTCATTAGAGGAAATTTTTGCATTTGCAGAACCCAGTATACAGTCGGCTTTACCCGGCCAATTATATCAGTTTCAGAGATTGGGATATTTTTGTGTTGACACCAGGAGTAAGTCAGGGAGCCTGGTATTCAACAGAACCGTTGGGCTAAGGGATAATTGGCCGAAAACAAAAAATTAGGTATTATTTTCTTTCTTTTTCTCTTTGTTTTTATCAGTGTTTTGCTTTTTCATCGCTTCCCCAATTTGATTGCTTGCCGTGAAGCTAGCAACCATATTATTAAGCATGTCACTTCCGGCTTGAGGTGAATTTGGAAGCAAAATAAGATTGCTGTTTGTCTCTTCTCCGATAGATTGAAGGGTGTCGTAATGTTGAGTTACAACGATTAAAGCAGACGCTTCTTGAGAATTAATCCCAACATTATTAAGAACATCAACAGACTCCTCCAGCCCTCTTGCAATTTCTCTTCTTTGATCTGCGATTCCTTGTCCTTGTAACCTTTTACTTTCTGCTTCAGCCTTAGCTTTTTCCACAATTAAAATTCTTGCAGCATCGCCCTCATATTGTGCTGCAACTTTTTGTCGCTCGGCTGCATTAATTTTATTCATTGCCGTCTTAACCTCGGCGTCAGGGTCTATGTCCGTGACAAGAGCTTTAATTATGTCGTAACCATAATTGCTCATAGCGTCATTCAATTCGCTCTTAACTGCGTTAGCTATCTCATCTTTTTTCTCAAATACATCATCTAATATCATTTTAGGTACTTCGGCACGAACTACATCAAAAACATATGAAGTTATTTGGTCTTGAGGAAAATCAAGTCTGTAGAAGGCGTCATACACTTTATCCTCAAGGACCTTATATTGGACAGAGACCTTGAGTTTTACGAAAACATCATCTTTAGTTTTTGTTTCAACAATTACGTCCAGCTGGAGAATCCTTAAACTTAGTCTTCCAGCAATTTTATCAACAAGAGGAATTTTTATATGCAAGCCAGGGCTTCGGACGACAAGAAAGCGGCCGAATCTCTCTACAATCGCGGCGCTTTGTTGTTTGACAATAAAAAGACCGGACAATAAAATTAATACAACGAAGATTGAAATAAATAATGCGGTCATAGTGTTTAGGGTTTTTTTATGTGATCAATTAAATTACTTAGTCGTTTTAAAGATAATGAATCCTTGATAATCTTTGTTATAAAAAAAATATTAGGCCCCGACATTTTACCAACAAGACTTAGTCTAAGCAACTGCATTATCAGTGTAAATTTTATTCCTTGAGATTTTCCAAGTTCATATAATTTTTCTTTCAAATCATTTACCCCTTCTTTTTTCAAAACTTTTTCAATTTCAAACAATATTTTTAAGAGATCATGTTTTTTTGACAAAGATGTTATGAATTTATCGTCGTAGCTTTTTGGTGCTTCAATAAAAGGTAAAAGCTCTGAGTCAAAGTCTGGGCCTACAACTATTCTTTTTTTTAGTTCGTCAAAAATAATTTTACCTTTTTTGTCAAAGTGTTTTTTCAGAACACCGCATTTATCAGGAAATATTTTTTCAAAATCTTCAAATTGTGAACTAGATATATGCTTGTGGTTTATCCATTTTGCCTTTTCAATATCAAACCGAGCACCCCCTTTTTGAATTCCGCCAATGCTAAAGTTGTCGATCAGCTCATTTAGGCTAAATATTTCTCTATCACTGCCTGGGTTCCAGCCTAGCAATGAAATATAATTAATTAGACCAATACTCGTGTAACCCAATTCTTTGAACCCCAAAGTGTTTTCCCATTTCAAAGGAAAAACTGGAAAACCTTGTTTTTCACCATCTCTTTTTGAGAGTTTTCCTTTTCCAGTTGGTTTAAGGATTAAAGGAAGATGCAAAAACTTAGGTTTTTTCCAGTTAAAGGCTTTATAAAGTAACTCATGAATAGCTAATGAAGGAAGCCACTCCTCCCCCCTTATAACAGTTGTAATTTTCATTAAATGATCGTCAACAACATTTGCAAAATGGTAGGTTGGAAACCCGTCTGCTTTTATTAAAATCTTGTCATCTAATATTTCATTTTTTATTTTAAGAGTTCCCCTTAATAGATCACTAACGATCGTTTCTCCAGGATCTATTTTTAGCCTGATCACATATGTTTCTGTTTTAATTCTTTCCTCTGTTTGTTGTTTAGTTAGGCTCAAAGAGTTGTCTAGTTCTAACCTATTGTTAAAACCATAATTAAATTTTTTCCCTTTGGATTCTTCATTTTTTCTCAGCTCATCAAGCTTTATGTTTGAGTCAAATGCATAGTAGGCTTTATTTTTTTTTATGAGCTCGTTTATATTTTCTTTGTAGAGACTTAGCCTCTCGCTTTGTTTGTAAGGCCCATATTTACCTTCTGTGTATGTGCTTTCATCGGGTGAAATCCCTGCCCAACTCAACGCCTCTTGAATATATTCTTCGCTTTTCTCAACATACCTGTTTTTATCTGTGTCTTCAATTCTTAATATAAAGACACCTTCTGTGCTTTTTGCATATAGATAATTAAACAGCGCAGTCCTTAGCCCACCAATGTGTAAGGGGCCAGTGGGGCTTGGCGCAAAACGAACTCTTTCTTTCATATGCTACAAAGATATAATACCTTAGTTTCATCTGCACTTAGTTTGATGTATATTTGTTATTGTAATGATAGAGTTCTTAAATAACCCCCAATTATTGAGAGTTAATGATATCCATGATTGGCTGTCCGATTGTGCATTTGGTTCTAATATAATAATAACCCGCCTGTTATTCATTTTTGTAGATAACAAGAAGATACAAGAATTAAATAAGAAATTTCTTAGTCATGACCGACCAACAGATATTATTACTTTCCCATATGATACTAAACAAGGCATAGAGGCAGAAGTTTTTATTTCTCTGGAAATGGCAAGGGAAAACGCAAAAGAATATTCGCAAACACTTGAAAATGAATTACTTAGGCTTATTTCTCACGGATTCCTCCATTCAATAGGTTACACAGATGCTACACCGGATTCCAGAAAAATCATGTCCAATAAAGAGAACCAAATGATAGAGTTGTTCCACGTGAAACATAAATCATCTGCAGATGTTTGAAAAAGTATATGATGTAATAGTTGTTGGCGGCGGTCATGCTGGTTGCGAGGCAGCAGCTTCTGCTGCTAATTTAGGATCTAAAACATTATTAATTACAATGAACTTACAAACCCTTGGTCAAATGTCGTGTAATCCTGCTATGGGGGGAATTGCTAAGGGTCAAATTATAAGAGAAATTGATGCGCTCGGTGGATACAGCGGGTTGGTCTCTGACTACAGCGCTATACAGTTTAAAATGTTAAATAGATCAAAGGGCCCGGCTATGTGGTCACCCAGGGTCCAATCAGACAGGGTCATGTTTTCTAACTATTGGCGTGATCTCTTAGAAAAAACTAAAAATCTTGATTTTTATCAGGACATGGTTGTTGGCCTTTCCGTGAAAAACCATAAAGTCGAGGGCGTCAAAACATCGCTAGGAATAAATATTCTATCTAAGACAGTTATATTGACCAATGGAACTTTTTTAAATGGTCTTATCCATGTAGGCGAAAATAATTTTGGTGGTGGAAGGGCAGGAGAGAAAGCCTCAACTGGACTTACATCAGATTTAGAGTCTTTTGGGTTTATCTCTGGGAGAATGAAGACAGGAACACCGCCAAGGGTTGATGGCAGATCACTTAATTATGCTTTGATGGAGGAACAGCCTGGGGACATTAATCCAGGAACGTTTAGTTTCAATAAGAACACAAAAAAGCTAACGAAACAAAGGTCATGCTATATAACATATACGTCTGAGGATGTCCACGACCAGTTAAGGCTTGGCTTCGACAGATCTCCAATGTTTAATGGAAGGATTAAAAGTATAGGCCCTCGCTATTGCCCTTCGATCGAAGATAAAATTCATAGATTCTCTGAAAAATCTAGGCATCAAATTTTTGTAGAGCCTGAGGGCTGGAGCACCGTTGAGGTTTATGTAAACGGGTTTTCAACCTCATTGCCTCAGGAAGTACAATTTTCAGCATTAAAAATGGTCAAGGGGTTTGAAGATGTGAAGTTTTTTAGGCCCGGTTATGCAATAGAGTATGATTATTTCCAGCCTACTCAGTTAAAAAGCACTTTAGAGACAAAATTAATTCAAAATTTATATTTTGCTGGTCAAATTAATGGAACAACTGGATATGAAGAGGCCGCAGCTCAAGGTCTAATGGCCGGTATAAATGCAAGTCTCAAAATTAATGACGCCGATCCTTTTGTGCTTAAAAGAGATGAGGCTTATATTGGGGTATTAATAGACGATTTGGTATTAAAAGGGACAGATGAGCCATATCGTATGTTTACCTCAAGAGCAGAGTATCGTATGCTTCTTCGTCAAGATAATGCAGACCAAAGGCTAATGCCCAAGGCACATAGTATAGGGTTAATCTCTCGAAAAAAAATAGACGAGTTAAATCAAAAAATTAAGTCAACAGAAAAATTAATACATTTTTTTAGAAGTACTAGCTTTGACCCAAAGAAAATGAATAATATTTTGCTTAAAAGGAACTCATCTGCTGTTAAGCAGTCCGGAAAATTAGATAAAATTTTAGCGAGGCCCAATATTAATTCTGCAGACCTTTTTGAATTGACTGAGTTTTCTTTATATAAGGTTAAAAACTCATTAGACGAAAAAGTGATTGAACAGGCCGAAATTCAAATAAAGTACTCTGGATACATAAACAAAGAAATCGAAGTTGCTAAGAAATTAAAAAGATTGGAAAACATAGTAATACCAAAAAAGTTTGACTATAGTAAGTTAAGCTCTTTGTCTTCTGAGGCCAAAGAAAAGCTTATTAAGATTAATCCGCAAACTATATCACAAGCTAGTAGAATAAGCGGAATTAATCCCAGCGACATAAGCGTTCTGTTGGTTTCATTGGGAAGATAAATGTTTCACGTGGAACAAATGAAGAAATATAAAAATTATTATTGTACATCTAAAGACACCCTTGTTACGGGAGAATTATTTTCTGTTTATTTTAACGATAATTTTACTGTAGCCAAAACAAAAATACCCTTAGATGAAGATATGTATCGTTTTTATGGTACTGGCAACTATCAGTCGTATAAGATTGAAAATAAGCAGTTCATCGATAAAGTTTATTCTTTTGCACGGCAGGTAATGGCTCACTACAAATATAAAATTATTACAAAAAAACCCTTAACAAAAAGGGTTTTAGATTATGGTTGCGGAAGCGGACATTTTTTAAATTATATTTCGCTACGAGGGATTGAAGCAATAGGCATAGAGAAAAGTAATATGGCTAAGAAAATTTGTCTCGATAAAGGCTTAAAAGTTTTTTCTTCAATAAAAGGACTTTCTGAAACAAAGTTTGATGTTGTAAGTTTATGGCATGTGCTTGAACACACATCTAGTCCATTAAAAACTATTTCAACATTATCAACCCTGTTGTCACCGAATGGCCGCTTCGTAGTTGCAGTTCCAAACATACAAAGCATTGATTCACAAGCGTTTAAGTCTGAATGGGCGGGTCTCGATGTTCCAAGGCACATATGGCATTTTACGCCAAAAGGGCTAATAAATTTATTTAAAAAAGAAGGTTTTGTTTTGATAGAAAAAAGGGCGCTCATATTAGATGCATACTATATATCTCTTTTGTCTGCTAAACGAAAGAAATTATGGATGCCTTGGATTCTTTCCCTTTTTGTTGGAACTCTGTCTAATATTATTGCCATCTTCACAGGAAACTTTTCTTCAAATATTTTTGTTTTTAAAAAAGCCTAGTCTTCTTTCCTGTTTAAAAATCGTGCGATTTTCAGAATGAAATTTGAGAAAAGAATTTTTGTATTTGCATTTCTCTTTACTTCATAATATGCATCATTGATTAAATTTGTTATATCCATAATATTCTTACTATGTATGTATGGAGCCAGTTTTTCGATTTTGAAATCATTTAAACTTAAATAGCTTGAAGTTTCTTTTGCGCTATAGTTTATTGCTAAGGCATTTCTAATTAAATCAGAGCCAAATTCTAAAAATTGCCTCTGATCGTCTCTGCTAGATGCCGAAATTTTGTCGGCCCAATTCATTAGTTCAAGTACAATTTTTTTATTTCCATTTGATCTAAAAGCAGCACGAAGACCATCTATCCAAATTAATTCTATTTTTTTAATCATTGCAGATTTTTCTGATAGTCTAATTGCGCGCCTCCAGCTTCCAAGGGACGCTTTAGACACTTCACTTGGATTATCAACACCAATTTCGATAAGTTTTTTTTCTATCTCAGAGGCAGGGATTTTATTTAAATTTAGAATAAAAGATCTTGAGATAATAGTTGGTAAAACCTGATGAATGCTCTCTGTTATTAAAATAAAATAAGTATTCTCTGGAGGCTCTTCAAGTATTTTAAGTAATTTGTTGCCAGCTGTAATATTAAGAAACTCGGGCCCCCAAATCATGAGAACTTTATTTTTTCCTTTAAATGCTTTTAATAAAACCTTTTCATGAAGATTGACAACATCTTTAACTTTTATTTGACCCAGTGTGTTCGAGTTAGAAGTTTCACTCCAGTCTGAAAGACCACAAAAACTCATTTTTGAGAACAAGCCTTTAAATCTATCAAATGAGTTTTCTGAAAGATCATCTTTTTCTAATGGTAAGAATAAATTAAAGTCAGGGTGTTCAAGGACTTTTTTTCCTAAAAGCTCCTCTGCAATTAACATCCCAAGAGAAAGCCCTCCCAGTCCGTCACAATCGTTAATTAGTTGACAATGAGGAGTCGTATTATTTTTTATGTTCCTTTTGACATTAGCAATTAAATCTTCATTTCCCGATAAGCCAATCATTATTCTTTATAATTGTTTAACTAAAAGTACAGATAATTTAATCATAAAGAATAGATTTTTTAAACATTTAAAAATAAGCTTTGTATTAAAATTCTTATAATTTTATGGTATTATTTTACTTATGAAAACAATTGAAAATATAAATTTTCACGGAGAACGAGTTATTGTAAGGGTTGATTACAATGTTCCTCTTGACAATAATAAAATAACTGATAAAACAAGAATAGATGCTTCGAAAGAGACAATAAACTTAATTTTAAACAGAGGGGGAAGTGTAATTTTGATAACACATATAGGCAGACCAAATGGATATCAAAAAGATTTATCATGTGTACTAATCGTAAATGCAGTATCTGAGGTTTTTGAACGAGAAATTATTTTCTGTAGATCTATTATTGGGAAGGAAGCTGAAAAAATGGCAAAATCTCTTAAACCTGGTCAAATAATGTTAATGGAAAATGTTAGGTTTTATCCCGAGGAAGTAAATGGAGATATAGAGTTTGCAAAACATTTATCAAAGCTTGGAACAGCATATGTTAACGATGCTTTTGGTTCAATACACAGGGCACATGCATCGACAACAATTATTGCTAAGTTTTTTTCAAAAAAATATTGCGGTAAACTACTAGAGAGAGAAGTTAACGCCATTGAAAAGGTTATAAAAAATGGTAAAAAGCCCATACTTGCAGTAATAGGAGGAGCCAAAATATCAACAAAAATTACAATAATTCAGAGTTTAATGAATTCCGTCACAGATATTCTAGTTGGAGGCGGTATGGCATATACTTTTATAAAAGCACTTGGAGGCTCTATTGGGGACTCTATATGTGAGCACGATTTTTGTAAGTATTCTATTCAAATTCTTGAGAGTGCCAAACAAAAAAATGTAAGAATTCACTTGCCAGAAGATGTTATTATTGCGGATGCTTTTAATAATGATGCAAATAGAAAAATATCAAAAATTAATAAAATTCCCACGGGATGGCAAGGTCTGGATTTTGGACCAGAGAGTCTAAAGATTATAAAACCAATAATAATAAATTCAAAAACAATTTTATGGAACGGCCCTCTAGGTGTATTTGAATTCGATAATTTTTCAAAAGGCACAATTGAGTTAGGAAATTTAGTTGCTGAGGCAACTTCAAATGGCTCTTTTTCATTAGTTGGAGGAGGAGACTCTGTTTTGGCTGTAAAAAAGTTTGGTTTCAAAAATAAAATGAGTTATGTTTCAACCGGTGGAGGGGCAATGCTTGAGTGCCTAGAAGGAGCCGTGTTGCCAGGAATCAGAGCACTAAGGTAATTCGAAAATCAAATGAAAAAAAAAATTAGACATGGAATATTAATTGTTTTAACTCTTCTGTCATGCGAAAAAAAACCATCACAAAGATATGTTCCCGAGTCAAGCGGAAACATTAATACAATTTCAATAGTTATGCCTGAAGTTTTTTGGGAAGAAGAACTCGGCATTAGTTTACGAAATATTCTCGGAGATATATATGAAGGTCTACCAATTGATGAACCTTCTTTTACATTAAAATATATCAAGCCAAAACTCTTTAACGGCTTTGCACTCCAATCCAGAAATATAGTTGAATTTGTCTTGGATTCAATTGCGGGGTTTAGTCTTTATTCGGATATGCACGCGAAACCACAAGTCTTAGCTCAAATTAGAGGAATAGATTCTGACGAAATGAACTTTTTATTGCAGGAGAACAAAAAACTATTACACAGCGTTTTTAATGAAAATGAAATTAAGGAAAAGACAAGAAGAATTTCAAAAGCCTTAGCCACAGATAAAATAATTGAGAAAAAATTTGAATTTACAATCAAATATCCCTCAGCTTATAAGCTTGTTAAGGACACTACAAATTTTATTTGGTTTCAAAAGCCCATTTCTAAAGGACATCTAAACTTGATTGTATATAGCATAAACGATAAAGTGATGAATAGTAAAAACATTACTAAGACTATAATAAAAGTTAGAGATTCTATTGGAAAAATATATATTCCAGGACGACTAGAAAGCTCCTATATGATAACTGAGAAAGCTTACAGGCCATTTTTTTATAAAACTACTATGGATACCCAGAAAACGTTCCTGACCAAGGGAATATGGGAGGTTGCGAATGATTTTATGGCAGGACCTTTTGTTAACTATATGATCAAAGACAAAGTTGCTAATAGATGGTTGGTTATAGAGGGTTTTGCTTTTGCTCCGTCAATAAGTAAAAGAGATTACATGTTTGAACTGGAGACAATAATAAAATCTTTCTCTTTTACAGATAAAGACTAAGAATCTTTTGAATCATCATTTTTTTTAGAGTCCTCTTCTTTAGTGGCGTTTTTAAATTCTTTAATACCACTGCCAAGGCCACGCATTAATTCGGGTATTTTTCGACCGCCGAACAACAATAAAACCACAGCGATAATTAAAATAACTTGAGGGCCACCAATCATTCCTAATTTGAAAGTACTTATCATAATAAAAAATCTTATGGCAAAGGTAAAATAAATATTTAAAGGAAATAACAAGTTAATTATATACTATGCTAAATTGTATATTTGTATTTAAATGAAAAATTCAAAATCTGGAAAAAATTCTAAATTAAAGAAATTTTTAGATCAATATAGAATTGCAATAATTGATGAAGAAACCTTTGAAGAGAGGTTTTATTTTAGAGCCTCAAGAGTAACTTTGGTTTTGACTATTCTTTTGTTTTCATTTTTTATAGCTTCAATCACATATACTTTGATAGCTTTCTCCCCAATAAAAGAACTAATACCAGGCTATCCCACCTCTAGGTATCGAATGAAAGCAATATCAAATTCAATGAGAGTTGATTCAATTATCACTAATTTCGAAAAGCAAGAAAGATATTTTAACTCAATCAAAAAAGCACTTTCTGGAGAGATAGAGATTACTCAAATTCAAAGTCAAACTATCGAAGACCTAAGATCTAAAGTAAGGCTGAATCCTAAAGTATCCGAAGAAGATGCTGCATTAAGAAGACTTGTATCCGAAGAAGAAAAGTATAATTTCAACTCTTCAAAAAGTAACAATAATTTGTATATATTTTATCCACCAGCGAGAGGTATTATTTCACAAAACTTCAACCCTCAAGAAAACCATTTTGCCGTTGATATCTCATTAGAAGAAAACTCTCCTATTTATTCAGTAGCTGAAGGGACAGTAATATTTTCTGAGTGGACTGCCCAGACAGGTTATGTGGTTATAATTGAACACCCGAGCGGCTTTATTTCAGTTTATAAACATAATTCATCAGTATCAAAAAATCAAGGCGATAATGTCGAGTCTGGTGAGGTTGTCGCCAGAGCTGGAGACACAGGGGAGTTTTCTGCTGGGTTTCATTTACATTTTGAATTATGGTCAAAGGGATATCCTCTTGATCCAGAGAAGTTTATTGATTTTCCTATGTAATATGAAAAAAATTCTCGCTAAAATTTTTGCTAAATATATTGGTTGGAAGAATAAAAAATGGATATCAAATCCAATAGAGACTCAAGAAAAAGTATTCCAAAAACTTTTAAAAAGGGGACAAAGTACAGAATTTGGTAAAGACCATAATTTTAAATTAATAGAGAATTATAATGATTTTAAAGAAAGGGTCCCAATCAGTGACTATGAAAAAATTAAACCATACATAGAAAAGATTTTAAACGGACAGAAAGATGTCCTTTGGCCAGGCAAACCGCTATACCTCGCTAAAACAAGCGGTACCACATCCGGAGTAAAATACATACCTATCACAAAGGAGTCTCTGCCTAATCATATAATTTCAGCAAGGGATGCAATCTTAAATTATATAAATAAAACAGGCAAAGTTGATTTTGTAGATGGTAAACAGATTTTTATTCAAGGAAGCCCGGTTCTTGAAAAATCTAACGGGATTTATATTGGACGTCTGTCTGGAATTGTAGCACATCATGTGCCCTCTTATTTGTTGAAAAACAGAATGCCAACTTGGAATACAAATTCCATTGAGGACTGGGAAGAAAAAGTCGAATCTATTGTAGAAGAGACGCTAATTGAAAATATGACAGTAATCGGAGGAATTCCATCATGGGTTCAGATGTATTTCGAAAAAACGATATTCAAAACAGGTAAAAGTATAAGTAAAATTTTCCCTAATTTCTCATTGTTCATTCATGGAGGTGTTAATTATGATCCATACAAAACAATGTTTAAAAAACTAATAGGGAAAAAAGTTGATTCAATTGAACTTTACCCATCATCTGAAGGGTTTTTTGCTTATCAAGACAGCCAAGATAACGATGGGTTACTTTTACTTTTAAATAGCGGAATATTTTATGAGTTTATAGAGGCAGAAAGTTTCCATGAATCTAAACCTGAGAGAATGAGACTTGAAGAAATAAAAATAGGAATTAATTATGTAATTATTCTTTCCTCAAATGCTGGATTATGGTCTTATAATATTGGTGATACAGTACGTTTCGTCTCTACAAAACCCTACAGAGTGGTTGTCACAGGTCGTATCAAGCATTTTATTTCAGCTTTCGGTGAACATGTGATAGTAAAAGAAGTAGAAACTGCAATTAAAAAAGTAGTTAGCTCAACTAATATTGAAATTAGAGAGTTTACCGTTGCGCCGCAAATTAATCCAGACTCTGGGTTACCTTTTCATGAGTGGTTTATTGATTTTAAAAATCCCCCAAAAGACTTAGATATATTTTCAAGAAAATTGGATGATGAAATGAAAAATCAAAATATATATTATGAGGATTTAATCAATGGAAAGGTATTAAGGCCCCTGGTGGTTTCAGTGGTTAAAGTGAATGGCTTCGAAGCTTACATGAAAAAAATAGGTAAACTTGGAGGGCAAAATAAGGTGCCAAGATTAAGTAACGACAGAAAAATTGCTGACAACCTTACTATTAAACATGAAAAAAACAAATAATTGTTGTCTAGTTTATTCATTACCAAGAACTTTTGTCAACCGAGATAAAAAGTACCTCACGAAAATTGGATATAAGGTCTTTGAAATTGAGTCTAAACCATCAAAATTTTTTTTTAAGTTTTTAACGAATCGACTAAATGAAATAATAAAAAGCCTTAAAATATTTCCACAATCAGATTCTGTTTTTATTTGGTTTTGCGATTATCATTCGTTTATACCATTATTGTTTTCAAGATTATTTTCAATTAAAAGTATTCTAATAGTAGGGGGTTATGATGCTATCTCAGATTTCCAGAATAATCATGGAATTTTTGGAAAGAGAGGGTTGAGACAGGTAATTGCCAAGTTCAACTATTACTTATCATCAGAAGTTTGGGTCGTTGATCGTTCTTTATATGAGGGATGCAGTGTTGCTTTCAAACAAAATAAAATTAAGTCTGGACTTATAAATTGGATACCACATATAAAGAATAAAGTTCGAATTGTTTCAACAGCATACGATCCAACGTTTTGGAAAAAAACCAAAGAAACTAAATCCAAAACAATTTTAAGTGTTGCGAATATTAGTGAAGCCAGGGTGGTTGAAATCAAGGGTATTCCAATAATATTTGAGCTTGCAAAACAAGTACCACAGTTTCATTTTAAAATTATTGGGTTGGAAAATAATAATTCAATTGAGATGTATGACATACCAAAAAACATAGAATTTTTAAATCAGATGAATGAATCTGAATTAAGGGATTATTATTCAGAGAGTCAATATTATATTCAACCTTCAAGACTTGAGGGTCTTCCTAATGCTTTGTGCGAAGCAATGTTGTGTAAGTGCATTCCAATTGGGAACAGCGTCTTCGGTATTCCAAATGCAATTGGGAAAACAGGACTTTTGTTTGATGGATCTGATGAAATAAAAAAAATAGTATCCTTTTTGGAGATAAATAAAAAAATTAACAGCCCAGAGGCTAGAGATAGAATAATTAATCTTTTTAATGAAGAAAAAAGAATGAATGAATTTAGAAAAGTGCATAATAATGATTAGCAAAAAGGCTTATTTGTCATATTCTTTGTCTAATAATCTAGGAGATTATATTCAAAGTATAGCAACAAAACAATTAATTGGTGAGGACGCTATTGGAATTGATAGAGAAAACCTTCACAAATACAATGGACCAAATGTGCACTTATTAATGAATGGATGGTTTATGCAAAATCCAAATAACTGGCCACCTAACAAAAAAATAACTCCCTTTTTTACATCTTTTCATATTAACCCAATTGCCAAGAATAATCTTTTATCTAGCAAGGGTATAGAGTATTTTAAAAAACACGAACCTATAGGGTGTCGAGACATATATACTCAAAAAATATTGAATGAAAAGGGTGTTGAAACATATTTCTCAGGATGCTTAACTTTAACTTTGAGAAATAAAAAAAAGAGATTTAAGAGGAAGGGAGTTCTTGTTGCTGGAGCACTTGATAGGATAGAACCAAATTTTAATACAAATAACCCTTTTATTGAGCTATTGAAATATCCATTCAAAATAATTAAACATAAAAAACTAAAAAAAAGACTTAGGAATTTTTTAACAAAAAATAAATTTTCAGATGTTAAATATAAATCCCAGATAGTAGATACAAATAAATCCAATGAAAAGGAAAGAGTTATGTTAGCAAATGAACAATTAAAATTAATAGAAAAATCAGAACTTGTAATTACCTCAAGAATCCACGTAGCTTTACCTGCGGTAGCTTATGGAACTAAAGTCATTTTTTTGAAAGATGGACTAAGCAGCATAAACCATACTAGCCGATTGGCAGGAATATCTGATTATTTTTTTTGTTGTAGTTCATCAGATTTAAACACACTATCTTTAATTGATTTAAAACCAAAAAAAAATCATCTGTTGTTAAGAAAAAAATTATTAGAAAGTATTGACCAATTTGTAAATATGAAAAATTAATAAAGCTCATATGAATATATTAATTTTAGGTTCTGGAGGAAGAGAACACACATTTTGCTGGAAATTGGCTCAAAGCCCCAAGTGTAATAAACTTTATGTTTCTCCCGGAAATGCTGGTACTGAAAAAATTGCTACTAATCTAGGGATTTCAGTTATGGATTTTGAATCTATTGGAGAAGCGGTAATCAAATATGAAATTGAAATGGTTGTAGTCGGTCCTGAGGCCCCACTTGTAGAAGGAATAAAAGAGTTTTTTGAGTCTAAAGCTAATTTGTCAAGTGTTAGTATTATTGGTCCAGGGAGTAGAGCCGCTAAATTAGAGGGAAGTAAATCTTTTGCAAAGTCGTTTATGCAAAAGTATAAAATACCAACTGCAAAATATTCTGAATTTACATCATCATCTTTAAATGCAGGATTTAAATTTTTGGAAACAATGAAACCTCCCTACGTACTTAAAGCCGACGGACTTGCAGCAGGAAAAGGTGTATTAATTATCGATGATATAAATGATGCTAAGGATGAGCTAAAGTCTATGTTATTGGATAAAAAGTTTGGAGAAGCATCTGACAAAGTTGTTATTGAGGAGTTTTTGTCTGGAATAGAGCTTTCATGTTTTATAATAATGGATGGAGAAGATGGAATAACACTCCCAATGGCGAAGGATTACAAACGAATTGGAGAAGGCGATTCAGGACTTAATACTGGTGGAATGGGAGCTATTTCTCCTGTACCTTTTGTTGACAAGGAATTTCAAAAAAAAATTAACGACAAGATTATTGAACCAACTGTAAATGGATTAAAATCAGAAAAATTACTTTATAAAGGATTTATTTTTATTGGTTTGATTAATGTTGGTGGCGAGCCAAAGGTAATAGAGTACAACGTAAGAATGGGTGACCCGGAAACAGAGGTCGTTATTCCTAGGATTAAAAATGATTTTGTTTCATTATTTCAGGCCGTATCCAATCAAAGTATTAGAAATATTAAACTTGATATTGACAAAAGAAAAGCCGTTACAGTAATGTCAGTATCAGGTGGATACCCAGAAAAATATACAAAAGGTTATGAGATCAAAGGTTTAGATAGAGTCAAAAATGCATTGGTTTTTCATTCAGGCACAATAAGTAAAAAAAATAAAGTTTTAACAAATGGTGGAAGAGTATTAACACTTACAAGTTTGGGAAAATCAATGCAGGAAGCTTTAAGCAAATCATATAACGGGTTAGAGAAAATTGAATTTAAGGAAATGTATTACAGAAGAGATATAGGCTTTGATTTATAAAAATGAATGAGCACTAGGGTCCTTGTTTTCTTCCCCATTTTTATTAAATATTCGCAATTTATTTATCCAATAAGCTCCAGCACAAAAGCCAATTAAAAGAAACAGCCAACTAACCATATTGGCTATCCACCAATTGTCTAATTCTAATTCACGAAGAACATTAAAAGGTAAAAATAAAAACTCTTCAAAAACAAATGCAATACCTTCAAAAATTTTCTTCATCATAATTAGATTCTTTATATTGCAAATGTAATGAAAGTCAATTTAAATATATGGAAACAAATAAAATAAGTCATTTAGCCATAAGTATATTTAAGTCAGTCATTGATAATTATCATGTTTTAAACACCGTTAATCAAAAGCTAGTTAACCCATTAAAATCTGGGACTATCGAATATTTACTTTATAAAAAAAGCTGGATTGATACTGTTCAGTGGCATTATGAAGATCTAATCAGGGACCCTAAAATCGATCCCATTAAAGGTATGGAGTTAAAAAGAAAAATTGATGCTTCCAATCAGGATAGAACAGATATGGTAGAATATATTGACAGTTTTTTTTTGAATAAGTATAATGGTATTAAGTTGGATAAAAATGCTGAGATTAACACGGAAAGCCCAGCTTGGGCAATTGATCGCCTATCAATTTTAGAGTTAAAAATTTATCATATGCAAGAGGAGACAAAGAGGAAAAATACATCGACTAAACACAAAAAAGAATGTAATATTAAGCTTGATATATTGCTTAGACAAAGAATAGATTTATCTAAAGCAATTGATGATTTGTTGATTAAAATTTCAAAGGGTGAAATATACATGAAAGTTTATAAGCAAATGAAAATGTACAATGATGAAGAGTTAAACCCAATATTATACAGAGACTCGAAAAAATGAGATGAAAAATCTAAAAAAAGTTCTTATTCTTCGTTTCTCATCATACGGAGATGTTGCGATTATGATCCCTGTTTTAAGAGTATTATCAGTTAATTATCCAAATGTTACTTTCAAAGTAGCAAGCAGATCAAAAATGGCGCCTCTATTTGATGAATTTTCCAACATTCGATTTGTGCCAATTGATCTAGAAAATGACTATAAGGGGTTAACAGGGATTTTTAAACTCTTTTCTTTTTTAAAAAAATTAAAACCCACACATGTTGCCGATCTACATTTCGTAATCAGGACAAGAATATTGTCTTTTCTTTTTAAGATGAGAGGTTATAAAGTAAGATCCATTGACAAAGGTAGGATTGAAAAGAAAGCTCTAACAAGATTTAAAAATAAACTTTTTGAACCATTGACCCCGACAGTTTTTAGGTACTCAAAAGTTTTTACATCATTAGGCTTTCCAATTGATGTAACCAAAGCACAAATTCCGCATAAGAATATTTTACCAAAAAAAATGGAGGATATTTTTTATGGTGACAAAAAAAAATGGATAGGCATAGCTCCATTTGCTAAACATCAAGGAAAAGTTTACCCTCATGATCTAATGCAAAAAGTTATTGCATTATTACAGAGAGACTATAATATACTTTTATTGGGTTCTGGAGTGAAAGAAACTAAACTTCTAGAGGTCTGGTCTAAAGCATATTTGAATTGTTACAACGGATCAAAGGAATTGAATTTTAGAGAGCAGTTGATGGTTTTACCTTTTTTAGATCTAATGATTAGTATGGACAGTTTAAATGGTCATTTAGCATCAAACGCTGGAATACCAGTAATTACTGTGTGGGGTCAAACTCATCCTTATGCGGGATTTACCCCATTTGGTCAGCCTGAAAAATATTCGGTATGTGTTGATAGAGAGAAGTTTCCTGGAATTCCAACATCAATATATGGAAATTTCATACCTAAGGGATATGAAGACGCTTTTAGAACAATTGATCCTCTAACAATTATTGAAAAAGCTATTCAGATAATCGAAAAAAACATCTAAACATCATCAAAATTAATTTTTAAATAACTATCAGTCGATTTAGATTGACAGACCAAAATAAGACCATCATCAATTTCCTGGTCTGTTAAAATCTGATTATTGTCCATTGTTACTTTTCCTTTTATTATTTTGGCAATACAAGCAGCACAGACACCACCTTGGCAAGAATAGGGAACATCGATATTTGAATCTAAAGCTGAATCTAAAATAGTTTTACTTTTTGGATTTTTAATAGTATGATTGACACCTTCGTAAACAATATCTATTGTTGATTCAATATCCTCTGTTAATTCTGAGCTTTTAGTATTTTTTGATACAAATAATTCAAAGAATATATTTTTTTTTGAAATCCCTGAACTTAAAAGTTTATCAGATGATTTTTTAATCATTTCCTCAGGACCACAGATAAAATACTTGTCTGCCTTACCATATTTTTTGAAACAATAATTAATTATTGAATTGTCAATTCTACCAAAAAAACAACCTTCCTCACTGGCTCTGCTATAAACATCAATAATAATAAATCTGTCAGGAAATTCTGATTTTAATTTTAAAAGTTCCGTTGAAAACATTTTATCAGATTTTGACTTATTACCATAAATTAGCACGAATTTATTTTCCTTATTTGCTCTTACTACTGACTTGGCTATTGATAAAATTGGAGTAATTCCACTTCCAGCTGCGATTCCAGTTATAATTTCTTTTCCATAATTTTCTTTGTAATAAAAACGACCTTCGGGTGTGCTGACATTAATTGCTTCTCCTTTTTTAAAGTTCTCCACTGCATGTGTAGAGAATATTCCACCTTGAAGTTTTTTTATACCTACAGTTATATCCTCATTTGGAGCAGAGCAGATTGAATAGGACCTTCTTGTGTTATTTCCATTGATCTTAGTTTCTAATGTTACATATTGACCGGAGTAAAAATTAAATTTACTTTTCAATTCGGCTGGTATTACGAAACTAACAGCTACAGATTCTAGAGTAAGTTCCTCTACACTTTTAATCTTCAATGAATAAAAATCAGACATAAAAATATTTTTTGCAAAAATAAATAATTTGAAAATAATGGAAATTAATAATCGGCTTAACACACAAATATTAATTAAATTTAATTAAAGTATAATAATCAATCTATTTTTTAGTTAATATAAAAAAAACATACTTGAAAAAACAGCATATTTCGAACATACTTAAAGTTTTGACAATAGTACTTTTGTCCTCCTGTTCAACACAGAAAGACAAGTTAATAAATAGAAAATATCATTCATTAAATACAAAATATAATGTTTTATTTAACGGAAAAGAAGCACTTAAAATAGGGGAAACCATAATTGAGGCAACTTTTGAAGATGATTTCTACGATATTATAGAGATTGATCCGATTTTACTAAAGGGAGAAAAATTTGACGAAACTACAATAGTTCCAGGATTTAAGAAGGCTGAAGATAAGGCTGTAAAAGCTATCCAAAAACATTCTATGAATATTAATGGCCTTCAAAAAAACAGTTTTATCGATGAGGCTTATTTACTTCTTGGCAAAGCAAGATATTATGATAGACGATTTTTTCCTGCTATTGAAGCTTTTAATTTTTTATTGGATAACAATACAGATGAATCCGTTTTTATTGAAGGAAGAATATGGAGGGAAAAAACAAATATCCGTCTTCAGAATAATCAAACTGCAATTAATAACCTAAGATCTTTATCAAGAAACCTAGTTAAGACTAATAAGTTTTTCGGTTTAGCGAACGCAACATTAGCTCAAGCATTCATAAATCTTGAAAAATTAGATTCTGCTAATTTTTATATCAAACGAGCAGGTAACTATGAGAAAAACATAGACCTTAAGGCAAGATATAAATATGTGACTGCTCAAGTTAATGAAAGGCTTGGCAATTTTGACACTGCCTTACTTAATTATCAAACTATAGTCGATATGAATTGGAAAGTCCAACGAAAATTTTGGATTAATGCAAAAATCAAGTCTTTGAGACTATTGCACAAACTAGAAGGAACAGCTTTTGTTGAACCAGTAATTGAGCTATTAAGCCTTTATGAAAATAAAATGTTTTCTCATTCAATAAATAGGGCTTTAGGGGTTTATTATATTGATAAAAACATTGACAGCTTAGCCCAAAAGTACTTATCAATTTCATTAAATAGCCAGGGTATTGATTTATCAACACGTCAAAAAAACTATAGAGATTTGATTGATCTAAACTTAAAGAACCAGAAATATTTTATAGCTGGAAAATACCTTGACAGCTTAATACCAGTTTTATTCACTGGTGGTTTAAAACAAAAAAAAGCATTAAGAGAAAAAGAGAACTTATCCGATGTATTATTTTATGAAAATCAGTTTAGAGAAACTGACAGCCTAATCAGTCTATTAAATTTAAACAAAGAGCAACAACTTGTTTTTTTTGAAAATTTTTTATCAAAAAAAAGAAAGTTAGCTATTGAAAAAATTCAACTGGAAGAGAAAAATAATAATTCTAAGTCAATTTTTAAACAAAAAAATAGTTCTAATTTTTATTTTTACAACGATATTGAAGTTCTAAGAGGTAAGCAATTTTTTGCTTCAACATGGGGAAAAAGACCAAACATAGATAACTGGAGAGACAAAACAATCGTAAGGTTTGACAACTACGATAGAAAGCAAACAAATTCTGATATACTTAAGTTTACAGAAATTGAAGTTGAAACCCCTGAGTTTTATGTCAATAACCTTCCCGATATAGATATTATGGATAGTCTTATGACTCAAAATGGCAAAGCTGCTTTAAAATTAGGGATGATTTATAAAGAAAAGTATAATGCTAGAGATATCGCCATAAATAAATTAAGACATATTTTAGATAATGATTTAGACTCAACCTTTGTAATTCCAGCACTATACAACTTATATAATCTTTACAAGGTAGACTCAATTCAAATTGCCAATAATTATAAGAATATCCTTGTAAACAATTACCCAAAATCGATTTATGCACAATATTTTATTAATCCTGAAAATTTTGAAATGGGAGAATATAAGACCCCAAAATCTCTCTATTCCGAGGTGTTAATGCAGTTTGATAATACAGAATATGACGAACTATTAAAAAAACTTGATAACATCAAGCTCTTGATCGCGAATACTGAGTGGGAACCAAAAGCAGCCCTACTAAAAGCTCAAGCCATTGGAAGATTAAACGGGAAAACATCTTGGATGAATGAGCTAGAGAGCATTATTTTAGATTATCCAAACTCAAAAGTTGCTATAAAGGCAAAAAATGATTTAAAACAATTAAGAATTAATCTTAAAGATAAAACTAAATTACTTGTAGAATTTAAATGGGTTTTTCCGCTTAAAAGTGAATTAAAACTTAAACAGGTAGCGCTTATAGACAGTTTAGTGGCAAATATTGATGACTTAAAACTTAATAACTGGAAAATAACAAGTGACACTTATAACTCTGAATATCAGTTTATTGTCATTCATGGTATAAAATCAAAGATACAAGTACTTAATTTAAAGAAAAAACTATCAAAAACCACATTGAGGTTAATAGATTCAAATAATTTCATAACTTTGTCAGCCCAATATCGTAAGCTGTTTCTTGAAAAAGATTGGCCCGATAAAAATTATAAAGATTATGAATAACTCAGAAATAAGTGGTCGATATAGTCATATCGAGAGCACAACAAAATTCAAAGGAGATATTATATCTGATGCAGACTTCCGAATTGACGGTGAATTAGATGGAAATATAAAGACAAAAGGAAAATTAATCGTAGGTAAAAGCGGCAAATTGAATGGAACAATTGAGTGTGATGCTGCTGATATTGAGGGTTTAGTCAATGGTACATTGAAAGTGACTAACACACTCTCATTAAAATCATCAAGCAAAATAGATGGTGATATTTACATCGGTAAACTAATTGTGGAAGGTGGAGCCAAATTCAATGCTAATTGTTCTATGAGATCTGCAGACCGAAATGCTTTAAAAAACATTTCTAAATTTGCAAAACCACATGAAAAAACTGCCTAAAAGATGGTTTGTTTTTTCTGGCTTGGCATTTCAAATAGGAGCCACAATGTATCTGATGGTAGAATTAGGCGGTTGGATAGAAAATAAGATTTCATCACAAAATAATTTTCCTACTTTTATTTGTTCAGTGATTGGTTTGTTTGGTGTTATTTATATAGTATTTAAACAGAGTAAAAATTTTTAGTTTTTATGCTAAAGATTCTAATTAGCTTTACACTAAATCTATTTTATTGGTTATTTGCTGTTTTTTTTGTTCATATAATAACACATAAATTTTTTTATAATGAATATTCTTTGATTATGGCCTTTTCGTATATTTTTAATTTTATTATTGCCACATTCATATATTATGTGACCAATTTTTTTTCAAAAAAAAATATTAATAATTCAATCGTTTTTTTTTTAGCGGCCAGTTTGTTAAAAATCTTTTTATTTTATCTGCTTCTGTACCCCTTTTTTATATCTGACGGTAGCATTACTAAGGATGAGATTTTTGTGTTTTTTATACCTTATACCATATCATCAATTTATCAAATTGAAAGACTATCAAACCAATTAAATACAAAAAAATAACTTAAATAGAATAAAATAAATTTCTACAAAAAGTGTTTTATTATAATTAGCGAATGACTTACATTTGCAATGCGTAGGTTGTGAATAAAATATATACTCCAAACATGCTCAAAAATGTATTAAATTTTTTCTTAATCATTGCATTCAGTTTTGCTTCACCTATCACTGCTAAAGGAACAATTGCCCCTGACTCAAAAACGGAAAATAAAAAAACAAATATTAAGGAATATATTTTACACCATTTAAAAGATTCGCATGATTTTAACTTACTCTCTTACACTAATGAATCGGGTAAAAAGACATACGTTGGATTTCCATTACCTGTAATTTTGTGGGATAACGGATTAAAGATTTTTTCTTCATCAAAACTTGATCACGGCAAAGCCATTGCTTCAGTAGAAAATAATTATTATAGACTTTATCACGATAAAATATATAAGACTGATGTAGAGGGTACAATTGAATACGATAAGGAAAATCATCCAACAAATCTATCCCCATTGGATTTGTCCATAACAAAGGGTGTAGCAAGTATATTATTTACATCTATTATAATGTTTTTTTTATTCAAAAGTCTTGCAGATTCCTACAAAAAAAACAACCTTATTGCAAATGGTATGGGTAGGTTTTTTGAGCCCATTGTTTTGTATGTTCGAGATGAAATTGCTATTCCAAATATTGGCAAAAAATATTACAAAAAATATATGAGTTACCTATTAACTCTATTTTTCTTTATATGGTTTCTGAATATATTAGGATTAACTCCTTTGGGAATAAATGTAACAGGTAACATCGCTGTTACATTTTGCCTGGCTTTAATAACATTTATAATAACAAATATAACTGCAAAAAAAACATATTGGAAGCATATTTTTTGGATGCCAGGCGTTCCATTGCCTATGAAAATTGCTTTGGCACCAATTGAGTTACTGGGAGTAATAATTAAACCCTTTGCGTTAATGATTCGTTTGTATGCGAACATTTCTGCAGGGCATATAGTTTTAATGAGTCTTATTTCTTTAATTTTTATTTTTAGAAATTGGATTGGATCAAGCTTGTCATTTATTTTGGCTTTCTCTATTTCTATAATAGAAATTTTGGTAGCTGTGTTGCAGGCATATATCTTTACTGTTTTATCAGCATTGTATTTTGGTTTTGCAGTTGAAGAACATGAACATGAGTAGTATTTTTGTTCATTAAATTTAGAATAGTTAATTAATGTATAATTTAAATAAATAGTAAATATGGAAATTCCAGCAATAGTAGGAGCGGGTCTTGTAGTAATTGGTGTAGGTATTGGTATCGGTAATATTGGTAAAGGAGCTATGGAGGCAATAGGTAGACAGCCAGATGCTACAGGAAAAATTCAGACCGTAATGCTAATAGCCGCTGCTTTGGTAGAAGGTATTGGTTTTGCTGCATTATTTGCAGTTTAGTGAAAGTTTTTTGTAGTTACACAAATAATAATTTAAAAAATTGAAATGGATAAGTTAATAAATGAATTTTCTTTTGGATTATTTTTTTGGCAGCTTTTAATTTTTATTGGTTTAGTGTTTTTATTAAAAAAATTTGCATGGAAACCGATTTTAGATTCTGTAAATGAAAGAGAAAACTCTATTAAAGAAGCCCTTTCCTCTGCTGATAAAGCAAGACAGGAAATGGAGGCTCTAAATGAGGATAACAAAAAGATCATAATGGAAGCTCGTGCGGAGAGAGAAAGCCTGATAAAAGATGCAAAGATTACAGGCTCAAAAATAGTTGAGGATGCCAAGAACGAAGCGAAAGTAGTAGCAGAGAAACTTATATCTCAAGCACAAGAATCCATAAATTCCGAAAAGAAAGCCGCAATAGAAGATTTAAAAGCTCAAGTTGCTGATGTGTCAATTAAAGTTGCAGAAAAAATATTACGTTCTGAATTAAAACATAATGACAAGCAAAGTGAATTGATCGATGATTTAATTAAGGATTCAAAATTATGAGAATCAGCAGAGCTGCAATAAGATACTCTAAAGCATCGCTTGAATACGCAATTGAAAAAAAAGTAACAAGTATCATAAAAAATGATTTTGAATACATTTTGCTAGTCTTATCAAATTCAGATGAGTTAAATAAATTCCTTCCGAATCCGGTGATATCCTCAAGATTAAAGTTGGATATCCTACATAGAATATTTCCTAACTTATCTAAAACCACTAAATCAGTAATTAAACTACTTTCAAATAAAAGAAGGCTTTCTATATTAGGTCAAGTTGCAGAAGATTTCATTCACAGATTAAAAATATATGAAGGGAAAACAACAGCCACGGTAACTACCGCAATTCCTTTGAACGAAGAACTCAAGGCTTTAGTGCAAGAAAAAGTAAAGAGTATTTCTAATAAACTTGATGTAGAACTTATTAACAAAGTTGATCCTTCTATTATTGGAGGTATGATTCTAAATATTGAGGGTAAAGAATTAAATGCAAGTGTAACTAACCAAATAGAATCTTATAGAAGATCATTGATTTCAAATAAAAATATTGCCTAATTAAATAAAATATTATGCCAGATGTAAATTCAGCTGAAGTATCAGCAATTTTAAAAAAACAATTAGAACATCATGAGTCTTCTCTTGAGTTAAATGAAGTTGGAACGGTGCTTGAGGTGGGTGATGGAATAGCACGAGTTTTTGGATTGACTAACGCCCAGTATGGGGAATTGGTTTCTTTTGATAGTGGATTAGAAGGAATGGTTTTGAATCTTGAAGAAGACAATGTTGGGATTGTATTGTTGGGTCCTTCAAAAGATCTCAAAGAAGGAGATACAGTAAGAAGAACTCAAAAAATTGCCTCAATTAATGTAGGGGAAGGAATTATTGGAAGAGTTGTTAATACACTAGGAAATCCAATAGACGGTAAAGGGCCTATTGAAGGAAAACTATATCAAATGCCACTTGAGAGAAAAGCGCCTGGAGTGATATTTAGACAGCCAGTCAGCGAACCCATGCAGACTGGAATAAAATCAATAGATGCTATGATTCCTATCGGTAGAGGACAGAGAGAATTGGTTATTGGAGATAGACAAACCGGTAAAACAACTGTCTGTATTGACACTATCCTTAATCAAAAAGAATTTTTTGATGCTGGTGAACCAGTATTTTGTATTTATGTCGCAATCGGTCAAAAAGCTTCAACTGTCGCTGGAATTGCAAGAATTTTTGAAGAAAAAGGTGCATTAGCTTATACCACTATTGTTGCAGCAAATGCGTCTGATCCTTCAACAATGCAGGTATATGCCCCTTTTTCAGGTGCAGCTATAGGAGAATATTTTAGAGATACAGGAAGGCCCGCTTTAATTGTTTATGATGACTTATCCAAGCAAGCAGTTGCCTACAGAGAGGTTTCATTACTTCTCAGAAGACCCCCTGGAAGAGAAGCATACCCT
>TARA_B100001057_G_scaffold65965_1_pt1 | contig 32569 bp, 34 predicted proteins | sample TARA_B100001057 | Tara Oceans TARA_B100001057 (sample SAMEA2621839) | marine metagenome | biome: marine biome (ENVO:00000447); feature: surface water layer (ENVO:00002042); material: "saline water (ENVO:00002010), including plankton (ENVO:xxxxxxxx)" | depth 5 m | reverse complement strand
TCTATCGGATGCCATTCTTTCTATCATTTCCCACATAATATCCCCTCGGTTATATTATATGTATTTATTCAATAGGTTGGCGTAAAGTATGACGTCTTATGCCCAATGCTTTGCTTGGGTAATATAGGTCATATTGGACTTTATTGTTTTGATTTCCACCCAAGATTATCCAACGACCGTCTTCAACTTTATCAAAGAAGAATCCAACGTGTCCTTGCCATTTACTAGTACCTCTTGGAAATATAACAAGATCGCCTCTTTGTACATCTTCTTTCTTTACATCATTACCCCAATGTAAGAAACTACGTGCAACTAGAGGGTGTGGATGATTTATATCATGAAGTGTGGGTACATCGTTTAGTTGTAATACAAAATTCACAAAAGCCGCACACCATTCTGTAGTTACAGGATCCACACCAATAATTTCTTTTATTACGTATCTGTCTTTAACTTCTTCTAAATTAATAAATTTACTTGCAGTATCCGTGAGAGCGTGACCTTGTAAATTAAGGGTACAACCAACAGTAGTTAGTACAAATGATATGAAAAATAAAAGTCTTATTTGAACGGATTTATCTTATCTAGAACTGATTCCTCAGGTATATTATTTTGCTTATCTACTTCTTGTTTTGCGCCTTTGATTTGACTATTGGCATCTTCTAACGCTTGCTCAGATTCTTCGTAGTAAGCCTTGTATGCGGCAATGATTGCTTTTTGCTGTTGTAATAATTTCATTATATCACTAATGTTCATAGCAAGTATTTCATAACCGTCATCAGTTAAACCTATTAGGACAGGATCTTTTCTATCCTTTTTAAGTTTGTCCCAAACTTCTTGTGCATTTTCTTCATTAATTACTACCCATGTTAAGTCTTTAAGACGTAATTCGTCTGCAGGCGGTAATACTAATTTAGGTTTTTCAATTGGCTTTGCACTTATTTCTATTTGTCTAGGAGTAGTTGAACAACCTGCCAATAGTGCTAATCCTAGTATTGCAACAATTAATGTTTTCATAGGTTTTTCCTTTTCCATGCATCGGATTGTATGTTAGGGTCAAAGTTTGGATTTGCTGTGCGCCAACATTCATTGTTTATTTCACTTGGTTTTGTTGCACTAAGTTCTTTTTCAGTTAGTGTGCTACCGCTGAAGATTTCTAAACAACGCTGTGCATTTTTTGTTGCATTATTAAGTACCTTTTCAGTAAGACTAGGTTTTGCAACACCACTTGCACCGATATCGTGTCTTGAAAGTCTATTTTCTAGTGAACGATTTCTGTTGTTTATTTCAGTCCATTCTTCTTGGAGTTTTGCATTTTGCTTTTGCATAGATTCAAACGCCGCAGTCTGAGCCTTTAATGCTTGTTCGTTAGTTTCAACTGCTGATTCTAGTTTGGCATTATTTTGTGTGAGTATTTTTATTTTTTCTTGCGTGTCGTTGTAGTACCAATAGGCACCTCCACCCATTGCACACATTAAGACAAACATTACTAATGCTAGTTTAGCACCCATACCGCCTACCCTAGTAACTTTCCCAATGTTTTAGGACCAACAATTCCGTCAGCAACTAAACCATTTGAACTCTGCCATTCTTTTACAATTCTAGCAGTGCCTGGACCAAATATACCATCAGCAGGAGAAATGTCAAGTTTCTCTTGTACTTCTGCTACTAACGGACCACGTGATCCTTGTTTAATTGTTTGATTGTAGTCTGTTTCTGGTTCTTCAAAATCTCCACCTAGTACATCCATTGCATGTAGATAGTGTTTCTTACGATCATCTAAACCAATAGTTCCACCATTGATACGTTTTGTTGCTCCTACTATATCCATTCCATCACAATACTTGTTAAGTCCGTTTGTATCCCAGAACCAACATGCAGAGTCTAACGCACCTTTCTTAGTGCGTACATAGTCTACTGCTTCTTCTGGTGACATGTCCATTTCTTTTGCGAATTTTGTATAGTTGTATCTACCGGTAAGTTGAAGAATGCCGCCTCCACGGAATGTCCAGCCGTCACCGGAATCTGTATCACCGTTGTCCATTCTATTTGCGTAAATAACGTTTGCAATTTTTTCAGGTTGTCTATGATATTCATTTGCATCTCTACCTGCCCTTCTAAAATATTTTGGAAATATAGTATTCAGTGCTTTGGCGCTATAATTTAAGTTTTCACTTAACACTCTAAAGCCGCCGGATTCGTGTCCACACTGAGCGATAAACATTGCTACACGTTCTGCTGTGTTTACTTCCCATAACGGAAGTATTTCTAGCATTGCATCATACCAATCTCGCCAGTCATCTCTATGGATTAACTCTTCAGCCATCCATGATTCAAAATTAAATTTAAAATGTTCTTTAGCCATTTTCTGTTTCCTTTGTTTGACACTTGTCACAAATGCAGTGTTTACACACTTCTACAGAGTGTTCCCTACCATCGTAATCTTTTTCCTGACGATAGAAAGGTGTTCCACAATGTGAACTGTGACCGCAATTTTTGCAATAGTACATATAGATATTTAGTAAAGGCGCTTTAAAACTAATGCAGAATCGGCGTTCTCAAACATTAATTTATCACCATATTTTGTGATATTATAATCACCTACATATTTGCACAAATATATAACTTCTGCAAAATCGTTTACGTTTATTTTTTCGTCAAGTCTATCTAATACTTCTTCTTTTTTACCAAAGTCTTTAAATTCAAATACAAGTGGATCTGCATATGCTTTTTTAATACGCAATTTATCATCATGCATGTCTAGTTCTTCTAAGTAACTGTTGTTAAAAAAGTTTTTGTAATTTTCTAGATTACTTTCGTTAACTTTTTGTTCATATGCTCTAGCATCCTGTGGAATTATACTATCTAATACTGCTTTTTCTACCGGCTTACTTCTAAAATTTTTGTAATAACGAAACTTGAATTTATCTAAATTTGCAAGTTTACCAATACCGTCTACAACTTCTAATATATTATCTGAAATATGTCTATCACGTTCTAGTTCAACAAACACTTTATAAGTACCATCACTTTGTTCACCTGCTGTAGAATCAGCATCTAATACAAAAGGATATCCTTTTTCTATAAAGTTCATTAAATCATCTGCGGCGTGTTTTTCTCTTACACTAAAACTTAAAGTAACAATGTCAGCATCACTGCCCATTTTACTTTTAAAACTATCGATCTCAAAAATATGATCGACGTTGTCTTTTAGATCACCTATACGTAATCCCATTATACTGCTTCCTCTGGTGCTGGAGCCGCTGTTGCCGCTTCATCCGCTGGTTGCATTTCTTGACCTGCTTGTGCGCCTGCATCTACTGCTGGTTCTGTATTGAAGTTTTGCATTTCTTGTTGTCCACTAAACATGTCAACAATTAATTTTTTCGGCATTTGGACTTTTACTACCCAAATAGGTTTACGGTCTAATTTGCCTTTTTTTGTTCCTGGACGAATATCGTCTGGTTTTCTTATTTTTCTTGGCACTGTAATTGAGTCTTTTTTGTAATATACTTTACAATCATAATCAAGGAGTCTTTTGCCTCCCATAGGATCAGGCATTCTATCCTGTGGCCACATAAATGCACAAGTTACCCAGTGTCTTTCTATTTCAGGCCCTGCTAGTAATTCACCATCTTCCCAATTATCATAAACGTATATGTCTAATTCGTCTAATACACGTTCAAAATCCTTAAGAACTGCAAAGGCAGTATTACTTTCGTATATGCCTTCAACGTTTTTAACTAAGTCGTATACATCTTCCATTTACAAGTCTTCCATTCTTACTATGTTATTTATCGTATTAAAATAGTTAAGTTATCTTATTGATCACGCATTTTTAAGGTAAATACTTTTGTAGGGCAGTGCGTTCTACCGCAGACCCTACTCCATATCCAATAGGAGGACTTAATGGGAGCAAAAAGAAAAGCCGCAAGGCAAAAAACTTTCACCCACAGTAACGTGGTTGAACTTAATTCTTTTACAAAGAAAAAACAATCCGTAACAATACTACCCCGCAATAGAAACCAAGAACAATACGTGCTTAAACTTTTAGAGCCATCGAAAGACATAGTCTTTGGCATTGGCCCGGCAGGAACAGGTAAAACTCTGTTGGCAGTACAGGTAGCGGTTAAGTTATTTAAAGAAGGTAGAGTTGACAAGATAATTGTTACCAGACCAGCAGTGTCTGTTGATGAAGATCTTGGTCATTTGCCAGGTACGCTAGAACAAAAAATGGCGCCTTGGACTAGACCTATTTTTGATGTGTTACGTGAATATTTTAATGCTCGCGAAATAGAAGGCATGATAGAAGAAGGTATTATTGAAATAGCACCTTTGGCTTATATGCGTGGCAGAACCTTTAAACATAGTTTTATACTTGCAGATGAAATGCAAAACGCAACACCAAACCAGATGAAGATGTTATTAACACGTTTAGGACAAGGCTCAATGATGGCAGTTACAGGCGACCTACATCAGGCTGATCGTATACGTGATAACGGATTAATTAATTTTACACAATTACTACGAAACAGCGATACGTCACACCTGGACATAGTCCAATTTGCAAAGGGAGATATAGAAAGACACGACGCAGTTAAAGAAGTTCTCGAGGTATATGGGGACGGATAAAGATTAAAACGAAGGGGGCTTTATGCCCCTTTCAACTTTGCTAATAAAAACTCATTTTTTGTATAGACAAATTTCCAATACGAACTTTTCATAGGCGGTTTACCGTTCTGATCATAGTAAGTATAACGAATGGTATATTTGCTTAACCATATCAACTTTCCACTATTACTACGTACAGGCATCCAAGCAAACTTGTCCTCATAAGAATGTTGAGGATCATCTTTTTGCCAGTTGGCACCCATCATAGGCTGTCTGCCATGGGAAAGATTTCTGCAATAACTTTAGCACATGCTACAGCCACATCCATATGTTCTTTTTGTGTACCATTAGCACTACGTAATTCAATATAATGTACCCAACTACGTATTGTACCATTCATGTATAATCTTGTTTTTGTTAAACCTTCTGGCAATACTTTACGTGCAACTTCTTTAGCGATTCCATTGTTGATAGCCCAATCATATGCTCTACCACAAGTATAAATTACATCTTGTTGCTTTTCTTCCCAACCAACAATAAGTTCAGCCATACCTTCTTGACTCATATCAACTTCGATTGAGTTTTGTCTATTCTTTGTATCCTGTAACCGTGCTTCACTTGTAATAAACACCTCACCCATTTCACCTGGTTCAGCATACCTCTGTGAAAACTCTTGAAAAGCAAAACTTCTATGTCTTACAATTTGATGTGCAATGTCTCTTGTAGTTTCAATTTCTATAACTGCATTAACCATTTCTAAAGGTGACCAGTGTTGATGTTTAATCAAATACTTAATTAAACGTCCACTTGTTTCTGTGTTAATCTGTGCGGCAGGATTTGATACCTTTGCACAAAATGCAATTAGTTCTTGCAGATCAGTTAACCCTTCTGCTTCAAACTCTGGTGTTGCTTTACTATAACTTACTAGTCTAGCGGCCATGGTGCTTTTCCTTCCAGTTCTTCAATACGCCTATTAATAAAGCCTATTGTTGTATGTATGTGTCCTGTATCGTGTTCACGTATCAGGGTTTTGTAATATTCTACTTCTTCACGTAATACGTCTAGGCGTATAATATCATTTATTAATTTTTTATTTTTAGTCACCACGTCCTGGTTTCTCCGAAAACATTTTTTCATATTTGTTTGGTACATCTTTGTTTTTTTCTGCTTCTTCTGGAGTTGGCTTCTCGTCATGTATCGCTGTTACTACAGGCCAAAGTCCATCAGAGTACTTTGTATTAACTTTCATCCAAAAGTCTAATTCTGTTCCAGCAAGTTTATTGTCTGGAACAATAGCATCAACAGGACATTCAGGTTCGCACACTCCGCAATCAATACATTCATCTGGATTTATAACTAAAAAATTTTCACCTTCGTAAAAACAGTCAACCGGGCAGACTTCCACACAGTCCATATGTTTACAACCAATACAGTTGTCAGTTACTAGGTATGTCATATTATTTTGGGGCCTCAAACAGCCAAGTTGTAATAATATATTTATCAATCACTCCAATAGGAGGATTACCCCTATGTGTATGTGTCCAATCTGCAGGAAAAATTAACAGTCTACCTTCTTTTGGTTCCATACGTTTATTTTGATATAAAAATTCTGTTTCGCCTGCGTTAGGAATATCATTTAAATATAATTGGCAAACTAATTTACGCTTTGCTCCTTCTGCCAAACCTTCATAATGCCAACTATGAAATCCACCGCCTGGTTTAATTCTTTTCATTTTTAGTTCTTCACCGGCTAATTGTATTAGTCCAAGAATACTAAACTTCTTTGTATATAAAGGAATAACTTTTTCCCATAGTATTTTGAAGAAATATTCAGCATAATATCTGTTTACATGTTGTATATTTTGCGGATCAAGAAATAAAAGAGAATCTTGATCTACGCTATGACGCATTTCGTTTGATTCTTGCACTAATGGTAAATCTTTACTTGCTTCAAAAAATTTAATTAATTCTTTGATATATCCTTGATCGAAAGCATTATCATAGACACCTATGAAGCCGTCATATTCTTCTTTAATTTCCATTACAACCTCGCTAGTCGAATAAGCGTTGCCGCCAAGTTAATCTCCGGGTCACTTACAAGCGTATGATCAACTAACCCTTGTTTAATTGTTAATACTGCTTGATCCTGTTTTTCATCATCACCAAATAATTCAATGTTGTCATATAGCCAACGATATACATCTTCCATTTCTTCTGGTCGTATTGTGCCACATAGCATTTTACGTGCTTCTGTAATTTTGCCTGCTTTAAATAATTCAACCATGTCAAGTTTCCAATCGCTTTCGCCAGTGTCACCTTCGTTCGGTTTGTTAAGTGTTCCATCTACTGAATTCATTTGTACTGTATTAATACATTTACGTAAGTCTGGATACGTTGCTTTTACATATGTGTCAAGTGTATCTAAGTCTGGAGTAACACCTTCTGTGATAAGAATCTCTGCGACTCTTGCAGTAAACTCTGTTTGATCTATTTTAGCAATATGAAAACCTTGACAACGACTGTGTAGTGCTGGAATAATTCTGTTCGGATAGTTACAAGTAAGAATAAACCTTGAAGTGGTATGATACTCTTCCATTACACCACGCAATGCCGCTTGTGCGTTTGGCGATAGATAATCAGCCTCATCAAGTAATACAACTTTAAAATCTCCAAAAGGTATCATTTGTACAAAGTTAACAATCTTATCTCTAACATCATCAACACTATTTGTACGACTAGCATTAATCTCTAATATATCTAAATCATTTATTTCAAGTTCGTTAAATAAAAGTTTTGCAAGTGTTGTTTTACCAATACCAGCATTTCCGCTAAACAATAAATGCGGAATAGTTTTATCTTTAATCCAAGTTTTTACTTGATTACGTTGTGCCTCATCTCTAAACACATAACCGTCAACAGTTTTTGGTCGATATTTCTCTACCCATAGTTCCTTCATTTCTTTTTATTCTCCATACCCATGCCTACTAAAATCAAGAAGATATACAATATGGGCCATGCCCATCCTGTTAAGTAATTTGTAATATGAAGGATCATAAGTGCAATGCCTGCCGCACCGGCTGTGCCGATTCCAGTATTCTTTTGTTCAGGTAATTTCATGTTATACTCCTATATTGTGTTATTATATAAGAAAACTGCAAAGAAGTCAAGAAGTTTTTGCAATATTTTGGAGGATTTCTTTAAGAAGTTCCTTTATTTCTTTTATTTCTTTTTCTATATCGAATTTTTGATCTTTGTTACTTGGAGTATGTACTTTTGCTATCTTAACACCTTGTTCTTCAAATTTGCTTAATTTCATATTTTTGCTCTAAACCTTTCGTATGCTTTCCATAATTCCCACACTACAAATAAAATTGTAGCAGTTGTGAATCCTCCTCCTGCTAATGTAAGAAGCACTAGTACTTGCATTACCTTAGCAAATATTGCTATGACTACAAGGTCATACCATTCAAAGACATCTGCGAAATTATACATAATTTTGTCTTTCTCCTTGTCTGCTTAAATCTAAAGTAACACAATGTAATCCACTGTCCCAGAAATATTTATGTCTGAAGTTAAACGGTATCATTTCAACACCATATTTCTTTAACTCATTTTCGATTCTTTTGTCATGACCATTTGTAATTATTGTATTTTCATCAATACTTACTACATTCAAATCAAACACTGTTTCATCTACGTAGCCAATCCAATGAGATAACCATTTTTCTACTTTATCTTTATAAAAATGTTGTGTTCTTATTTCATGAAACCAATCAGGTAAATCCCACGGTGTAAGTATAATCTTATCCCAATGTTTTAATTCTTCTGGTATGTATTCTTCATTCCATGTCATTAACAATCCAGGTTTGATAAGTGCTAACATACCATCAACATGTCCACAACCAGGTACTTCTATCCATTTAGTTTCACAGCCTATATTTCTTTTTACCCAATTTAAACCTGTCTTTGTTCCTAGCATAGAGTCAAGTCCTGCAGGATCATGATACGTTTTTGAATGAATTAAAGTATCACCACATTTTATAATATTTGCGGCATGATACATTATCTGAGGTTCCATTATTTCGTAATTTTGATACTTATTTTGTAACAATGGTTTAGGCATTGCAATATAGTTTCTTCCCTCTTTATGTTTTTCTAACATAATATCTAGAAAGTAATCACTTTCAGTATATCTATTACAGTCACCACCTATAGTATTGATTATAGTATCTCCATAAACTATATGATGATCACGAGGACATATAGCAGGATATGGAAAATCTGATTTCCATTGTCTTGTACTTTCAGATTTCAAAGGTATATTTTTTGGTCTGTAAACTTTAACACCTGATGATTCAAATGTATTTGATAATTTTTTAAAATCTTGTTCTGTTTCTTCTAGTATCTTTGACATACTATCAACAAACTGTGCGTCATCGAATTGTTCTAAGGATTTTGTGTCATAAGTAGAACCGACAATAATCTCTGTAAGTTTATCCCATTCTGTCCATATCATATATTATTGTGATCCTAATATTTCAAAACCGTTAATTTGCTTTTTGTATTCATCTGGAGTGCCAACGTATATATACTTAACACCTTTGGCTTTGTAATATGCACATTCGTGGCGTAGACTTTTCAAACCTAGGAATAATTTAGGATTCTTGTAGTTCCAAGCAAATTGTATTGCTTCTACATTATGTTTATTAAAGTTATGATAAAAACTAAATGCAACTAGTTTTTTGTTATTGTAATATCCAATTATATCACTGCGTGGCGCACATAAGTCTTCATTAAACAAAGGCATTACACTTTCAAATTGTTTGTACTTACAATATTGATCGTATATTTCTTGTAATTCTTCTACTGGCGGATTTTCAAGTAATACTGCGGATTTAGACATCCTATAGTTCGTTTTGGTTAAATCAATCCTAGAATATATATCACTCACTTTGTTCTCCATCTTACAACATCATCATAGTTTTCTTTTGGCCAATTATCATAATACCCTTGTTTCTTTAAAATTTCACTTGCGTTGTTTAACTTTGATAGCCTTTGGACTAGTACTAATATACATTTACCAAAATTCATAGATTCCCCATTTAATATTTCTGGGTCGTTTGGATGGTCTTCTAATGCTACTATATCTTTAGTCATAGCAATATCATTGAAGTCTTTTACAATTTTTGAAAGTTCTTCCGGAGTTAAATCTTCTGTAGGACAATAGACAACAACAACTTCATATTTGTCATCCCAGTTATCAGCAAGGGAATTTATTATAGGTAATATAGTATGCTTTTCTACTGAGAGATAATTAATTCTCTCTTTAAGCATAGCCTGTTTTGCAAAAGGACACGGAACTTTTCCGATTTGTTCATTATGCGTTGATACAAATTCTTTAATCCATTTTTGAATTTCTGAATCAAAGGTCCCCATCTTTACGATTCTCTGAATAGTAAACATTAAATTCGCCACCTGGGTAACGTGATTTAAGTTTGTTTACATTTTCTGCTACTACGTCATTTGGGTCAAGCCCAAGAGCACGACAACTATTAATCCAATACCACATAATATCGCCAAGTTCTCGTTTAGCATGAAATATAGTTTCATCGTTAAGTGGTTTGCCTTGGAATATGCATTTTTTAACAATCTCATTGAATTCTCCAGTTTCCGATGACAGGCCTATTCCGCCTGTTAATAGTAGTGCCATGTTTACACCACTTTCATTTTCTAGTGCCTCTAGTTGGTTACTAAGTGCCTTTGTTTCGTTACTTTGTGCAGATGTTACAGTCGCTACAAAGTTTTCATATTTCTTTAGATCTATGTTTTCCAATTTTGTTTCTTTCTAATTAGCGTTAACAAACCCACTTGGGTCAATTGCGTCAGGAGCATAGTCACCTATACTACTGTTACTCATTTGCACATCATCAGGTTTTTCTTCTGAGTATGCTAATACACTTTCTGACTCAACCATTCTTAAAACAATCTCATCTTCGCCTTCATTTGTCATTGTAATACCTCGTGTCCAACGACCGTGTTCTATTAGGATCCAATCACCTATTTTATAATCGTCTTTGTTCTTTGGTCCTTTACTATGAACTTTACCCCAGCGTGGATAAATGCCTCTAACATTTCCATCATCTGAGGTAAGAATGATTCCGCCTTTAGTAGTTTGTTCTCCAAAGTACATATCACTTACAAGAACTCTATTTCCTATTGCGGTTAAGTTTCCTTCAAATTTTGCTAACGTATCCACTAGTCACCTCTTTTTACAAAATTGCCGTCTGCGTCTTCTACCCAACCATCTTCAGCATCTGCTTTTTCAGCCGCTTTTGCTTTTTTAGCATTTTCTGTAGATTTCTTTTGGGCTTTAGTTTGAACAGGTTCTGCCACTTCTTCTACAGGCTGTTCTACTTGTGCTACTTCATCTGGAGCCGCTTGCGGATGTTCTTCGTAATAATCACGAATTACATCGTCACGCTTTTTAATGATTTTGCCACCAGGACCAAGTTCGTCGCCACGTGCATTTACACGAGCATTACCAACTGCTGGAGTCAATTCATTGCGTTGACGCAACGTATCCATATCGATTTTCTTACCTTGAAAAGTTTGGTAAGTTTTCTTTTGTTGTTGTCTTATAGGCATAATCTACCTCCTTTATTATTATATACGTATTTATCTAAGGAACTCACGCCAATCCAGGCCATATTGGATTGAGTTAATTCTATGTACACCTATTAAGTATAGCACATAACTTGCTACACTACTACCTCTGCCTACACCCCACACAATGCTATTTTCACGCATAAAATCTACCATATATATCATATAACGTAATAAGTTGTCCATACCACGTTTTTTGAATTCTTGGAGTTCTTCAAATGCCCTTCTATATTCAGGACCTTGTGCTTTGTAACCATCAGTAATTAATCTTCCTAATACATATTGTTCAACGTGTATAGTTTTATATTCTTCTGGCATAAACCATTCACCTTGACATACTCCGTCAAAAGTCTTTTGATCTACATCTAATGGAATATATTTTTGCAACGGATTCATACCTTGTTCTTCCATTGCTTCATTAAATTTGTCTATGTCGTCAGATTGATCACATAGTACCACATGACACTTATCACTATGACCAGTATAGATCATATCAATAAGATCCTTATTAGAGAATCGTGGAATACCTAGTTCATCTGTTTTCATAAGCATACTTGTATTTTAACTGATATTAATAAGATTGTCAAGAGAATTATCGCTATCTTGACTATTAATTTTTGGTTTTGCTCTGCGACCTTCTATCTCTGCTTTATACATATCAAGAATAGCCGTAATTTGTTCTTTTACCTGCGGATTGTGTGTCATCCAGAATTTTTTATTTAATTCTATTATTTTTTCTTCTATTTCAATGTCTGAAAGATCATCAAAACTATTAACTAATGGATTAAAGGACTTTAGAGAAGATGCCACTAATGAATTCTCCATAAACTGTTTGTCCGCCATCAATAGTCCAAAATCTATAAATTTTAGGATGGGTAGGATCTGCAATGGCTGTTGGGTGGACAAAGGCTTGTTCCGTTTTAATTACACCATTTGCTGTACCTGAAGAAAAAGATATATCATAAGTGCTTGTTGTGTCTGCAATATCGCCGCCTCTTTTAAGTTCTAGCACTAGTTCAGCATACTTACCGCTAGATGGCCAATCAGTAAGTTGTAAAGTAATTCCTGCACTGTTAATTGTGTACGCATGATAAGTTGCAATTTCATAACTAACTGGTCTTACACCTGCTGTTGTTAATACACCACCACTATAATATTTTTGTGAAGATCTATTAAGTACCACATTGTTAATTGTGTTACCTTGCATGTTAGTTATTGCATCATTGTTCTTTACTGCATTTGTATCTAATGCTGTTAAGTCTGCATGAGCATTTGTTAGTTCTGCTTTAATTTTACTAAAGTTATCTCTAAAGCCTTGTGAGTCGTTATCTACACCTGCTTGTGGATAATCTGCATTAATTGTTCCAATATTAGAACTGTTTGTAGTAATGGCCATATCTTATTCTCCTACTCGTATTTATCAGTGTTATGCATTATAATTATACTTTCCGAATAGAATATATTGATCATTTGAGTTACCTACAACACTATCAATAATATATCTATCAATTTCAATATCTAATTTTTTGAAATCATATGCTCTGTTTCTAAGGTTAATCATAATTTCGTTACTTGTTCCTGGCTTGCAATAGCATAATGGCATTGCTAACACAAATCCTGTTTCTTGCTCTCCAGCAGTTTGTGGAGTACGCATCCATAAAGGTAAAAAGTCATATTCTGTTCTACCTAATGCTTTTATACTATCTTGCATGTTTGTTATATTGCTTATATATTTTTTACCTTGGCCACCACTTGCTAAAACTGCATCACTATCTGCTTTTACCACAGGATCATTATTGAACACAAATGGATCTGTATCTGTATTTGCTGTGGCTGTAAGAGTTTCGCCTGTTGCAATAGTTTGTACAGTATCTCCAAGATCTAATTGCGTATCATCAGTCATAAATTTATACTGTTCTGTATTTCTATTTACATTTGAATTATCAAGTAATGTAGGTGTGCCATTTGGATGATTAGCATAAGCCGCCATATCTGCTTTTAGTTGTTCAGGTCCTCGTTGTACAAATGTCTTTTTTGTTTCTCCTTTTTTTGCTTTTGAAGGATCAATTAATTCAACATATATTACTTCATATATTACATCTTGTGTACCTGGTGTTTTTGCAACTGCACTTTTAAGTGCTCCAATATTGAATCTACGTTTTCTGTGCCATTTTTTACTGGCTGTAGCAAATTCAGTTATTGTTTTTGTTTCAATTCCTGCATACGCTAAAATTTTTATATCACGTTGTATGCCAAAATTTGGATCATTTGGTCTATATATACTTGTTGGTGGAAAGTTTGCAGGATTACTTATAAATTCTTGGTATTCTAATCTTTTGGATTCTTTTAAAAATGGTTTCATATACAGATTACTATACTGTCTATCATCGTCATCAATTACTTCGATTACAAATTGTTTTGTTGTTGCACTAAATCCAAATCTATCTTCTGCTTGTACAGTGAAAGTATAGTTTCTATCTATACTTGTAGTATCATTATCAAATGTCATATTATCATTATCGAAAAAAGTTAATCCGTTTCTTTCACTATCAGAAAACTGTATAACCGAACCTGTAATTTCACCATTGTATTGTAGTGTTAAACCTGGAGGTAATTTTCCACTTTTCAATGTGTATAATAATGGAGCATCTGGAACTGTAGTAGTACCTTGAACTTTAAAAACACTTATTTGATTTGCTGGTATAGTTCCTAATTTAGTTTTACTAATCCATGCAATGCTACTATCTACATCACCTAGTAATTTTACAGTAAATGTTTTATCTTTAAATGTTGCAACTTCAACTACATTTTGTTCACTTATCAAAAGTTCTGCTCTAACTGTAAATTTATATTCTGTAGTAATTGCTGGCTGATATGCTACACGACCTGCTATTTCACCAGTGTCTGGATCTATTGTCATTCCTCCTGGAATAACACTAGCAGTGCCATCGTCGTTTGTTGCTTGCAACACATATCTTATTGCACCTCTTTGATTTTCATTTTTTAACACTTCTAAAAATAATGTCACATAGTTATTTGCTCTTCTAAAACCAAAGTCACTAGGAGTTATCCAAATAGGAGTTCTAACATATGTATTGTCTGCTGTAAATACACCTGTAGCAACTTGTACAACAATATTATCTGCTCTTAAAAAATCTTCGCCTACTACAAAGATAGTAAAGTTTCTTTTAACTATTGCTAATCCATCACTTACACTTACTTTAAAGTCATAATGTCTGTTTAGTTTTTTAGGAGGATTATATACATAATTAGGTATTACTTGTCCTTGAAAATACAAACTACTTTTGTTTGAAAAATCATGCAAATACATATCATAATTTGCTGTATCGTATTGACCTTGTTTTGATTTTTTATCTAAAGCAAGCAATGGTTCAACTACGCCTGATAGTTTACCAGTGTTACTTAAAGATATACCAGGAGGTAATTCACCGTCGCCTTTTTCTATCCAAAACTCTAAACTTTTGTCTGCAGGAAGATCTACATCTTCTGCTACTAATTGGAAATCAATTATTTCATTATCTAAAATAAAATATCTATTATTATTTGGCGGATTTCCTACTGGCAATCTTCCTTCTTTAGTTTTCCATAAAGGATCATCTGGACCGTCTATTATTATTTTATAAGTCCTATCATGAATATCAGTACCAACAGTTGATCTTAGCACAAATTTAAATGTAGTTTGTCTTTCAACTTGTTTAGGAGTACCAATAATGTTGTTTTGATAAATTCTTAATCCTGGAGGTAAAGTACCTGCAATTATTTCAATAGTTGGACTTATACCACTAGCAATAGGTAAACCTATAGAAATAGTTTCTTCTTCATTAGTCGTAACTAATGTAGTTCCAGATGGCTGTGTCCAATGTGACATTATACTGCAATGACTCCTAGATTACTATTAAATTTAGTTTCTGGGCTTGTAATTGTTCCATAGTCTATAGTTGTGTTAAATTGTAAGAAACCTGCATGGCTTAAAATGTTAGGGTTTATTGCTCCAAAATCTAAGTTTGAATCAAAACCTTCATCGCCTGTTTCTCCTTCTGCAGAAATAGACAACACATTTCCTACCATTTTTGTATCTATTCCAGGTCCACCAATAACACGCAAAGTTTCACCGTCGTCTACGTTCATGCTTCCATTATCAGTTATTACTAGAAATCCTTGTAAGTTTGCACTTATTTGAATGTCATTACCAGCAACTGATTGTACTGCAACTCCTGTTCCTGCTGTAAAATTTTTGAATGTTAATTGATCGCCTACTTTGCCTGCAAATACAGCAACGCCTGTTCCTATACCAGCGGCTGTTGTTGCTTCTGGTTGTCGTAAATCTAATTCATCAAAGTTTTCATTTACTTTACGAAATGCTTCTCTTAGATCATCACCTGTACCGTCGTTTGCAATATTTCCAATGTTTATGTTCTGTATAGTCATATTATTATCCTTATATTGTATTTATTACCCTAATCTGTAATATTATCTGCGGTAACATTTATTGTCACTGATGCACTATTATTCAAAATAGTAAATACTCCTGTCAAACTTACACCATTAATATCAGCACTTGAAACTCCTGTAATTGTATATGGAACATTTGTACCATTAGCAACATTTGTTGTATCTAGTGTAACTGAAAAACTTTGTCCTTCATTAACACTAGTTGCACTTGAAGTTAATGTGTATGTTGGTGTTTGCGTTTCTGGCTCTGCTTGTACACTTGTATCAAGCACCATTTTGTATTCTACAAAATTACTTACAGATGTGCCTGTAGTTCCATTAACTAGTCCTGATGCTGTTGCTGTACTATCATCTATTGTCATTCCCGTATCATGCTGTGTTAAAGGAGAGTTTCCATCTACAGTTACACTTCCATGTACTTCATATGACCAATCTTCTACAGTCAAAGTTGTTGTAGTTGTATCTGAATTATTAATTGGCACACTTGCAATTACACCTCCTACTCTACCTAAACTAGTTTGAGTAGAACTTACACCTTCGCCACTTACCCAAAGTCTATTATTAGGATTAAGTGAGTTATCTAAACTACATTTATGTAGTGATACATTCAAATTTGTACTTGCACTTGTATGCAAGTTTCTAAATTTTGTATTACTTAGACTAGTGCTGAATGATAACACCATACCTCTTTTATTAGTATTTGTACTATCTTTATTTTGTTCTCCTACTGCAATTATTTTATTATTAACAGTATCAAAATCAATATCTCTTAGTTTAGGTTTAGTTGCTCTATAATCTTCAGTTATACCTTGTTCGCCTATATCATTTATAACCCAGTTAGTTGCAATAACACCAGTAAGTGGATTAAGTTTACAAATATGAGATTGCTCAAAGTTTACTTGCGGACTATCAACATGACCAAAACCTATTATAGGATCGTCATTTTCATCTACAGTTATACCTGCAGGATTAAATCCTGTTCCTGTTGCTGTAGGTACGTACCAAAATTTATTCCATACTATACCCAACGAAGAATTAAATTTACGTGCAAATACAGTTTGTTCTGTACCATCGCTTTTTATTTCTGTACCAACAACATATATATTACCTGATGAATCTACAGTAACATCTTGTGCTTGTCCTTTTTTAGCAGTAGGATTTGCTTTCTTAACACCTATTACATCACCATTTGTAATGTTTACTTTAATAAGCCACATACCGCTATCAAAATTTTGTAAGTAGTTTGCACCAACTGCAATTATGTTGCCGTCATTTGCAAATGTCATAGCCTTTATTGCTAATGCATTTCCATCACTATCTGAATAGTTACGTTGCCATTGAGCAGTTCCTGATGCATTTAACTTTGTTATATACGCATCACTAGGATAATCAGCACTTGGTGTATTGGTTTCCCAATTCCATGAACCACTATATCCTACGTAAATATTTTCTGCACTATCTACTACTGCACCTGTTACAATATAATTTTGTGTAAATGTACGCCTCCAAATTGGAGATCCTCTGTCAGTATATTTTATCAATGCACAAGTTTTATTTGAACCGCTATCTAATTGTTCAATTACAATCGATGCTCCGCTTCCTGCGTGTGCAACAAATTGAAATGTTGTATTTGCAGAACGTGAAGTACTAGGTCCATAATGTGTTGCCGCCCAATGCTTATCAGCAATATAAATTTCTCCATTCATATCATTGTGAATACTACATTGATAATATTTACGTCCACCAACTGTAGGTGTATAAGTTATAATACCGTTTACAGTTCCTTGATTAACTACACTATTTGTTTGATTTAATGTTCCACTACCTTGTACATCTTTAATAAAGAACGGATGTCCTGATGCATTAACTGTCCAATTTATTGTGTCTCCTCTATCATATACAACTCCTGGATTTTGTCCACTAATTGATCCGTTTCTATCACTTCCTGAATTCCATACATATCCAGTTGCTCCACTATTGGTTACTGCACCTGTAAATGCTTCTTGTGTACCATCACTTGTATCATTAATTGCGACTGTTTTTGATTGTGCATTATCTGTCATAAATGGCAGATAGTGATCGTCGTCTTCTTGTGTTGTTGCTGTTAAACTTTCGATTAGTTTAAAATTAAATGTTTCTACACCATCAAATGTATCGTCTGCTGTAACTGTAAAAGTTTTACTATTTGCAACTTGTGTAAGCGAACCTCTAATGTTTCCGTAAGTTGTAACTAATCCAGTCATATCAATATCGGTAGTAGCAACACCTGTTACTTCATATGGTATTAGAAGTTGCGGATCAGTTGTACTAAGATTGTTATTTGTAGTAATACTAAATGTACTACCTTCGTTTGCACTTGTTTTATTTGATGCAAGTGTATATTGCGGTGCTTCAAATTTATCTCTGCTACCTGGATACATTATCCATATACCGCCGGACTGTCCAGTTTCTGCTCTAGTTTGACTTCCTGATGTAGCAAGTCCCATAACCATTACGCCACCTGCACCGCCACCTACTTCATGACTTGTTACTGCCGGTGTTACTGTATCTACGTTATTTCCTTTTTGTCCTGCAACACCTGATGTAGTTCGAGTAGTTCCTGGAACTGTAATTGTAGGAACAGTTGTGCTTGCATGATCGCCTCTAAGTCCTGTAAGTTTTCTTGTGAGTGTTGTACCACCACCTCCTGCACCAAAAGTAATTCCTGTACCACTTGTCCAGTTATCAGTAAAACCGTGTCCACCTCCTGTACCAGCAGTTTGTTGAGGTCTTAGTTTTACATTGCCTTCTGCATATAATTTTATTTCTGCAAGTTTTGTTGTGTTTAAGTCTGTAGCATTTGTTGCCACTCCACCTCTAAATTCTATAATAGTTACTGTGTCACTTGAACTAGTAAAACTGCCACTTAGTGCAAAACTAGATCCTCCATAATCTGCTGTGCTTGCAAATGCTGTTGTAGTAGCAAATGCATATACTACATCATTTGCACCATCTAAAATTGCTGATGCAGTTGAACCAAAATCTTTTGATGTAGTTTGGTACACATACTTAGGAGCGTCTGTGCCGTTACGCACAAGTACATAGTAAGCATCATAATCTAGATTGCCATTTGAACTGTCTACCCATGTTGCACTAGTAGCCAAAACATCTGCAAATTTCTTTTGTAAAAGGTGTGTGTATTCGTTTGGATAACTTGCTGATCCTCCAGGTCTTACGTCAATTTTTACTCTGACTCCACCTACATGGCTTATGGCTTTACATATTATATTACCAGTTGTGCTTGTGGTCCAATTGTAAGGTGATGTTTCTGCATTGCCGTAATCTAAAAGAGTATTGAATGGCTGTCCAGTACCACCTACAGCACCTGCACCTGCGCCACCTCCTCCTCCGCCAACAACTGCACCGTCTAAGTTATATCTATATGAGTCTCCACCTTGTCCGCCTGCTTTGCTGATAGTAAATGCACCCGACGTTGTTCCGCCTGCACCACCCGCTTTGCGTTCATACACTGATAGACTATTCATTGCGACTGATGGACTTGTTTTTCCACCGCCGGCTATGTAATTTGATCCACCGTAAGAAACTGTAGTGTCGCCACCATCGTTATTACCTGCACCACCTGCGCCTATCGTATAGGTTAAAGTTTCACCAGCAGTTACACTTATATTATTTAAAATACCTAAAGCACCTGCTCCTCCTCCACCAGTCATTTGTCCTGCTCCTAGTGCGGATATTGTACCTGCGCCTGCTCCACCACCCACAGCCATAACACTTATACTTGTTACTCCTGCTGGTATTGTAAAACTACCACTACCTGGTGTTGTTACAATTTCATCTCCTGCTACTAATGTTGTACTTGTATCGTTAATTGTAACTGATGCTGAGATACCTGAAATTGATGTTAAAGTTATTGTAAATGTTTCTGTACCTTCTGTTGTAAAATCTTCTGCTATTGTAAAACTTTGTCTAGTTGTAGTTCCTGTTACATAATTGCCACTTAAAGATCCTGCAGATAAATCAGTTGCACTTATTCCTGTTACTACGTAAGGTAAAGTTACACCTGGTATACCATTTTCAACAACCAAATCAACATCAAATGATTGTCCTTCATTTACTGAACCTGTTGTTGCAACTAGATTATAAGTTATAGGTGAATTACTTGTATCGTTAATTTGAACGCCAAGTGTTTGTCCTGCCGCTTCAAATGTTAATGTTTCTGAACCTTCTAATAATCCGTCAGCAGTTATAACATATGTACGAGACATATCACTACCAACAGTAAGTGTACCTGTCAAAGGTTCTCCACTAATATCTGCACTAGATACTCCAGTAATTGTATACGGAATACTTGTGCCTGACAAAACATTACTGGCTGTTAAAGTAATAGTAGTTGATTCACCTTCTCCTAAACTATCACGTGTACTTGCTAATGAATAAGTTGCACTTGGCTTACTAGTATCGTTAATTGTTACACTTACATTTTTTCCTGCAACTTCATTTAGGGAAAGAGTAAATGTTTCGTTTCCATCGTCAAAGAAATTGTCTGCTGTAGTTGTAAAAGATAAAATTTGGTTTGTGCCTATGATAAAGTTTCCAGTCAAAGATACATCTGAAATATCAGAGGATTCAACACCAGTAATTGTGTAAGGAACAATAGTACCATTTACAAGTCCTGTTGTAGTTAAAGTAACTGTAAAACTTTGTCCTTCGTCTACACTTGAAGCACTTGCTGTTAGAGCATAAGTTGCTTCTACTGCACCTGACTGTGCTACAATAGTTTCATCACCTGCAATAGTTAACACATCTGGATCATTATAAGGTTGATGTGAGTATGTGTTAGTCCCGCCCATTAAACTTCTATAATTAGTATAGTCCGATCCAGTGTTACCATTTACATCAAGTTGTTCTTTGGCATTTGTTGTTACCCATGATTTATGTTGTGCTGGTGTTGCATTAGGTTGTATTTCTGCATAAGTTGTAACAAGCCCTGCTATTTGAGGTGATGCCATAGATGTTCCACTTATGTTTGCAATTCTAAATGCTGTTGTTCCATATTGTGCATCTGTAAATCTATTTGTTGTACTTGTTGAACTAAAAATATATGTACCTGGTGCATAAACATCAACGCCAGGTCCTTTTTCAGAACTTTGTGCTACTTGTTCGTTTCCATCTGTATCTAATGCACTATCGATATTTCCAACCATGATAGCGTTTGTTGAATAAGGAGATGATCCTCTATGATAATATTTTGTCTGTCCAAAACTATTTGTGTAATAGTTGTTGTAATCTGGATCACTTGCTGTTGCAATTTTATGATAACTGTTACCTGCGGCAATACATACTACAACACCGGCTTCTATCAATTCATCGACATCAGCATCTACTGATGCTACTCTTGTAGGATGTCTATAACCTGATCCATCAAATGCACCTGTCATTCCGTAGGCTGTAAGTTTAGAATTACCTGTCCATGATGCACCTCTATAGTTACCGCCAGTAATACTGAAATATCTACTAAAGTAACCCCAACTCATGTTTATTACTGTAGGACGTTTTACTCCAGTTGCTACATCTGGGGTCTTTGCTTTGTGCCATTCCTTAACAACATCAAATATATCACTAATAGACATACCGCTGTTTGGATCTTGCGATCCCTGTAGTCCTGCAATTTTGATTGAATAAATTTTTGAGTTCTTTGCCCAACCATATGTTTTACCTGCCGCAATACCTGCAACATGTGTACCGTGCCCGTCGTAGTCTGTATAAAACCCTGCTGGTAATGTTCCACTTACTACTGACTGTGCTTGATACCAATCAATTTCTTGTACTCTACTGTTACCAAATGAATCTTGAAACTCTGGATGATCTGCTTGTATTCCTGAATCTTGTACAATAAAATCAACACCTGTACCTGTAAGCGTATGTGTATATCCGCCAACAACTGCTCCGTTTGAATTATAAGGATTGGATAACGCACTCATTCTACGCAATCCCCAATTTACATTATCTCCCGAAGTTGCTGTAGATTTATTAAAATTTCCTGTTTGTGTTGCAAATCTTTCAATGCCAATATCATCACGCAAGTCTGGTCTTAGTTCAACTGCTTCTACACGTTCATCATATTGTAACACATCTGCTTCTACATCAGTAAGCATGTAATGGGTGTTTCTTTTACTTGCAGGTCTTTCGTTTGCAACTGTAACTGCCTTTGGTGGAACATAAGGTAGCATGTTATCAGCAATCATATCTTGTCTAAATGCTGTTGGATCTACACCTTGTTTTAGTGTTACAATGTATTCTTTTTCCATCGACTAAATCCTTTAAAGTGCGGCTATACGTGTTTTGAAGTCTGCAAAGTCTGTGCTATTAGCAACTTCTGTTTTCAAGGTTGCTAATGTAAGTGTTTCTACAACTGGTGCAACAAAAGCATAACCTATTGCTGATTTAACAAGCATATCTCCTAAGTTTCCGCCTGCAACTAAATCACCTATGCTACTTGGAATAACATTGGTTGCATCATTCAATTGACTTACATCTGTCTTAATTACATTTGTTGTATCTGTTAAGTTTGAAAGATCAGTTGGTATAACACTACCCACATCTGTAAGTTCACCTACATCCTGTAGAGTCATCTTTCTCCAAGCACCGTTTACATATGCTTCTAAATGTCCTAGTGTTGTGTTAACAACCATAAACCCTTCTGTTGTGAATCCACTTCGCCCTGCTGTTGTATAACTTGGTGGAACAAGTTTTGTAAACGCATTTACATTTAAGTTACCATTGACATTTACTGTTGAACTGTTGTGACCCATTTCAACGTTACCACTTTGTGTATCATAACCAATGTGTATGTCTTGTCCTTGTGTGCGTAGTGCAATATCTGAATTAGAATAAAGTACAACTCCGTTTGCACTAACTTGAACATAATCTTCTGCAGAACTTTCTTGCAGTGTAATAACACCTTGTGCGTCTAGTGTAATGTTTGCATTAACACCTGTGTTTGTAGTTGTTATATCTATATTTTGGTCTTGCACTATCCAAGAAGGACTTGCTATAGGACCTACAATTTTACTGTTGTTACCGTCAACAAGCAATGTACTATCAGTGCCATGTACACTACCAATTGTATCAACAATTAGTGTACCACCACCTGTTTGTGCAGATTTAACTTGTTTTAAATCAACGTACAATTCTGTGAAATTATCATTTACTTTATCAAACGCTGTGCGTAACGGATCACCATCACCTTTGTTTGGACTAGTACCTAAGTTAATTACTTGCTTTGCCATTACACTTTCCCTACTACTATTTCGATTGTTCCTCTTTCAGTTGTGTCTTTGGTTTCCATTGCTTTACCAATAACTGTACCTACTTCTGGATTGTTGTTGACTATTGCATATCCGGCAATAGCACTTGACACTAATATATCTCCAGGTTGTGTTTTGCCAATAACTTTGCAAGAAACTCTACCTGTCAATGCAACCGGAGTTACAAACTCACCTGTTAAATCACTGTTCATTAAGTATGCTGGTTTCTCACTTACAACACCAATAACTTTTGTATCACCTTTAGTTGTAGTTGTTGTAATTTCTTTTGCACCACCTAGTATAATAACTGTTCCTGGTTCGTATTCTGTATCTGCTGAATAGTTTTCTGCCAAATCAGCGTATCTTGCTTTAGTTGCTATACCATCAAATGTAGTTGCATAAACTGTATTGTATTTTGCAGTACCTGAACCAATGTTGTATGTATTGTTTACATCAGGTATAACTCCTGTGTTGCTAAATTTAAATGGAACAACACCACCTGTAACCATTCCAAGTTCGCCTGATGCTGTTTTACCTGTACCAGTACCTATTGCGATACCTGTACCTGCATCATTTGTTGCTTCAACAAAGTTTGATTTAATCCATGCTGAACTTAAACGACTTGCTCCAGAAAAAGTTGAATTTGATTGTAATGTACTTTGTGTATTTGCACCACTAGCACCAATATCAATGCTTGCGGCAAATTCTGCTGTAATTGCACTTGTACCTGTTGCTTCAAATATTTGAGCACCACCTGGTGTCAACATTTCAATAGTTGTAGCCGCTCCTGACTTAGGTTGTAAAATTATATTAGTATCAGCCGCACCTACGATTAAACCAGTGGTTCTAATCATACCATCACTTTTAGTTAAAACAAGACTATCATTACCACCAGTAGCAGTAATTGGAACTTCTGCTGGAACTGCTGAAGCGTTTGAAATATTACCTAATGCTGTTAAACTGCTGATTTCTTCGATATCTGCTAAATCAACACTTCCTGCCTTAAGTGTTACCCAACCATGTGTAACATCAAAATCACCACTATCAAATTTAGCAAGACCTAATAAACTTTGATCAAAACTACCTGGCGCCGCCGCTGAAGTATTTGCCGCCTGTAATGATAATTTACTTTGTTCAATACCTGCATCACTCTTGACATCAGCGTTTAATATACTGTTATCTTTAATGTTGTAATTAACATTCAAGTAATCAGCCGCATGACTAACTGTAAATTCAAGTTGACTACTGCTATTAACTCTACCATTTGCTTTTTCTAACATAGGTGCAATACCTACACCTTCTCCTACTGGTCTTGTAACATTACCTGTAGTACCTGTAATACTTACTGTTAAGATTGCTCCGTTGCCAGCAACTGTATCAATTGTAATAGTTGCATCGTTTGCTGGTGAAACACCTCCTGGAAATGCTGTGCCAGGAACTGTAAAAGTTTCTCCTACTACATATCCAGTTCCTGCGTTTCCAATTAATTGAATGCCAAAATTTAAACCAGATGATATCCAAAAGTTTGCATCAACACCTGCCGCTGTATTTGACGTTAAGTATGGAACTCCTAAGCCTCTTTGTAAATGGTCTTGTGCTATGTCAGTTTCATTTCCTGAAAATGCTGTTCCACCTAGTGTAGCATCATCGTAAGTAATTTTTATAACAGCACCTTCCACTGGATCTGTTATACTTTCTACTCTACGAACCCAACCTTTGGCTGTGCCACTTGTAATAATACTATCTTGGAATGTTGTTGTAAAAGGTCCGTCTGTAATTGTTCCGCCGTTAATGTATAATATTTTGTCTCCTGAGTAATGAACAAGTTGTCCTTTGTATGCAAATTGATCTGAAAAGCCACTATCAACAGATGCTTTGCGAATAGATGTATCACGCAAATTATCAAATTGGCTATTTCCTGCCGCAACATTATCAACATATGCTTTATTAACTGCATCCGAATCTTGTGTAGGTGCTAGAAGATTGATTATTTTTTTACTACCCATGTTCAAGTTACCAGTCATAGCCGCATGTCCGTCTCTTGGAAGCGTACCACCACCTATAACATTGTTTACAGGTAAACCATTATGATCCCAACCTAAACGTCTATTAACATAACCACGTACTGCGTTTTGTGTTGGCACAATATCAGCACCGTTTTGCGTCATACCATCGTCAGTGCTAAATTCACTAACAACAACACCACGTTTGAAACCTATACCATCTAAGTTACTTAGGGCAATACTACCTGCAAAAGTAACTGTACCTGTACCTTGGTCAACTGTAAAGAATCTACCAACACGGAAGAAACCATCTTGGTCAGTACTTACATAAAATACTCTACCTTTTGAACGCTCTTGTACTTCATAAGATTGATTTGGTGCTCTTGGTGCACCTAGTAGTACGTTTGGATAGTTACTTGTGTTATAAGATCCTGTACCAACATCTAAGAAGTCGTGTCCTGTTGCTCTTGTAAGTGAAATATTAATTGTAATATCACCTGGAGATCCTGCTGGCAAACCAATACGTATTGTATTTTCTTGTCCACCACTCAACACAACTGGAAGATGAATACCTGTTGCATTGTTTGTTAAGTTATGGTCAAGTTTACCACTTGGGTTTGTTGCGTCAGTTATATCTTCAATCTTAATAACTGCATAACCAACAAAGTCTAAGTAATCAACAACTCTATGTGTTTTACCTTCCCATGTAAAGATCATGTCACCTCTACGTAATCTTGCAATGTCTGAAACTTCTGTAAGTTCTGCAATAGCAATACCTACGTCACCTTTGGTTGCACCTAGTGTGGTACCTCCAAAGCCTACTGTTGGTGTATCACTTGTATGATTAGTATCTACAATAACTCTAACGTAATCGTAAGTAGCATCAAAGCCCATTAAGATTTCATCACTTGGTAAGTTTTCACCTGTTGTTTCTGTAGTTGTAAATTCTGTTGTTCTATATGTAAAGCCTGGGCGTTCATCAAATTCAAACGCTGTACTTGGACGAATAGTAAGTCTACCTGTGTCTAACACATTATCAACAATAACAACTTGGTTGTGTCTATATGAAACAAAATGATTTTGATTTAATCCTTCAAGTAACCCATCGTTACTAAATCCTGCTGTTGCAGTACTAAAACTTAATTTGTAAACTTGCCCGTCATAAATTGGAGTATCTAATAAAAGTGCAACGGTACCTGCAACGGTAACTGTTAAAATTTTACCATCACCGTCAACTGAAGCAACTGTAATTACACAATCGTTTGTACTTGTAACACCATCTAATTTTGTACCATCTACAGTAAAGTTATTACCAACTGTATAATTTATACCCGGTGCTCTAATATGTGCAACATATGTTCCACTACTTTTGCGTGTTTTCTGTACATCAAATTTAGCACCTGTACCTGAGGCTACTGCTGTGTATGCAACGTCATTGTGTCCATCTACTCTAAAATCTTTTACTTTTGCAATACTTGAAACTTCATATCTACCGTAATTTCCGTTACTGTGTAATATGTTTATTTCACCTCTGTTTTGCGGTAACGACTCAAAGTCATATGCATGTACACTTAATTGACCCGCTGAAAGTATAAGTCCTGCCGCACTTACGTCGGACGGTACACCAAGGTTCACACTATCAACACTTGTAACTACACCTGAAGTATCAAATGTACCTGTTACTGTTTTTAAATATAAAACTTTACCTGCTGTTTCAAAAACAACTTCACCTGATGCTCCCGAACCTGCCTGAACAACTCTATGTCCTACGGCACTTGGTCCTGAACTACCTTCTTGAAGTTTTGCTATACCAATAACATCTGAAAATGTTAGAATAACTGCGGCTTCGGCTGTCTTACTAACCTTAGCCATGTTGTCACGTAGTGTAACAGCATCTGGAACTTCGTTCGGATCACTACCATTAGCAACTAAACCGTATTCACCGTATGCGTTTGATCCGTTAAGTGATCTAATTTCACCACCATTGTTTGCATAATATGCTGTCCAACAGTAGTAAGTAAACTGTGATACCATTTCTGATAAACCACCGTTTGTAACTACTAGTCCATAACCTAAGTCGTTAACCTGTGTAAAGTCATTACCAAGCATACTTCTGTTACCAGCAGTTTGTACAGTGATTTCAATTGGGTTAACTGAACTAGCATTATCTAAAACAATACTACCTGAAACTGTACCAGTCCAACCTGCTTTAGCGTTTGAACTTGGATCAAGTATAAGTGTTGCTGTACCTAGTGTAGGATCCCAATCTCTAACTGCATTAACTTGGAAACGTCTACCTTCCATATAAAATGGAGATGGAACTTGTGGTGCCTTTATAAAGAGTCCTTGTCCTGCTTGTGAACGCACATCAATTTTATAAGCAGTTTGTTTATTAATAACTTCCATAGGTACGTTACCAACGAAAGCGTCAACTAACATACCACCTCTAAACGCTTGTCTGTTTAGTGATCTTGAAAAACTTGAACCTGTTTGACAGTATGGTGATTTAGTTAAGACTTGTCCATCTGGATCAAGCACCATCATAAATCCACCGTGTCCTGTTACAGAACAGTTTCTTACGATTACACCGTCATTACACATGAACACATCAATTTCATTATTTTTCTTAGGTGTATTAATATTTGAATTAAACGCAAATAACACACAATCTACTAGTGCATCTAAATTTGTATACGCATTTGTTTCAGCAGTTAATGTTGTGTCAATAATTTGTGATTCATTTGACTGTGTTGCTGTAACTGTATTATTTTGTAAAATTGTATTTGCAAGTGTGCTTATGTATTGTATTGCCGCAACTGTTTCAGTAGTCTGGTTTGCGGGAATATATTTGTCACCAAGTAAGCCTTGGTTCATTAATGATTCTTCACGTCCACCGTATACTAAGTCTTTTACTAAACCATCTACAATAAAACCAGTATCACGTTTACATTTTGCTGTGTAGTTGGTATTAGTTTGGTGAGTTGGATAATTTGTGTCTACGTAACTAATAACTTCTTCTATAATAAACTTTTTATTGTTTTTTAAAATCTTAGCCGCTTGTGAGAATTTACCTGGATTGTTAATACCAAAGTTACTTACGTTTACATCTTTAGTAGGATCGTTTAAGTAATGTTTACCAAACCAACCAATTGGATTTCCTGTCAAAGGATTAATATAACGAGAACCGTTTGTAGGTAAGTTGGTATCTGGTACACCGGTTATACTACCTGAATCACCTGTTAAGTTATCAAACTTTTCATCTCTGTAAAAATATACATTTGACCATACCGATTGTGAAGGACCTTTTTTAGGTCTTATAATAACACGTCTAAATTCATCACCTTTTAAGGAAACGTTTGCAGGAAGTCTAATAGGCATATGTTCGTCATATGTTCCTGATTCAACTCTAATACTAATTTGATTAAATTTAATTGTGTTTGCATATTCTAATTCTTCACCTGCAACAAATTCAATTGGCTCAAGTAATTGTAATTCTAAAATATCTGTATTAACAGGATTAGGAGCATTTAAGTTTTCGCTCAAGTATTCTACAACTCTACCTAACGCACCTGATTCTTTACCACGTACAACTTTACCAGGAAGTATATCTGTGTTGTCTGGATTACCTTGATCAACGTAGTCATTTGTAGTACCGTTGCCCATTGTAATTTGATAAGTGCTACCATCAACTATCGCAGGAGCATCAAATACATTACCATCGTTGATAATGCCAGTGATAATATCAAATTTTGCACCAACTGAATTACGTGCAGTAGCATCTGTTTGAAAACCTGAATTAATATATTGTGAATATAAAGTTTGTCTTGTTCCAGTTACACTTATGTTTTGTAGTATAACATCTACTATCGCTTTTACAAATGCAATACCTGCAAGTGTTTGTGTTTTTTGTCCTGTAATTGCCTGTACACCGCTTGCGTTTGAATAGTATGTTATACCTGCACGTCTTGAAAGAAAGTTTGCATTATTACCAGTAAGAACATCAAGTACTACTGCATCTAATATTAATCCTACGTCACGTGAACAAACATCTTGATCGTAAGTGAAATCAGGATATGTTTCATTTAAGTATGCAATAGTTTCAGCCTGAATAAATTCTCTGTTTTCTGCAACTAGTGATTTAACATTTCCTCTGCCTGCTGGAATAGTCTTTACATCAGCAGTTAAAACTGTTGTAGGAGTTGAAAAATTTGTATGTGTAATTGTCTGTGCGTAATTACCTAATTCAAATTTTGAAGCAATCTGTAATTCTTCTGCTTTACGTGCCGCGGCTCCTACTGATCTAAATGCAAAAGATGGACTTCTTCCTGCTTTACCTGGTGCTGTTTTTGTGTATCTATCATCACCTGATGTGCTTACGTATAAATTACTTGCACTTATACCTTCTTGCTGATCAACGTATAATTTTGTTGCAACTTGTTTTGCATTTGGATCAGAACTAGTTGCTCCTTCTAAAGCGCCTGGATGATCACTTGCAAATAAAGGACCAGTCATTGTATCGCCTGCTCTTCTAACTACACTCTTACGTGGTAACGCTTCGTTTGATAGATAGTAACCTGCAAGTGTTGAATCTAATCCTTGATCAACAATTTTATGTACTCCTGCTACAACTGTTCCAGTTATAGCAATACTGTTTGTTTTGTTAATTGCATCTGCAGAACTATTATGTAAACTGATTGTGTTGTCGTCGATAATTCCAACATAATAAATTTGATCTTTAGTTAGTCCTGTAAGTGCCGCACCAGTAGATGTATACTTGTAACTTGCTCCGTTACTTGCTCTATCTAGTCCGTGATTTTGTACTTGTAAATTTTGCGTGGAAACTAAACCTGTAATATCTAATGTATATTCTGATGCATCTGCAGGTTCGTCTCTTAAGCCACCCATTTTACCAGGGTTCATTGCTTTTGCGTATCTTTGATCGTTAAATTCTTTATCTGGTACTAAGTCATGTATAGTATAGTTTCCACCATACTTACTTGTAAATGCCGCCGCATCTGCTGTTGAAATACTTGCGTTACCAATTGCATATCCTGCCGCATTTAAATGACCGCCTAGTTGTGGACTAGTATCACCTGCAACATTTGTTCTACCTGCTTGGATTAATAATTTACCTGCTTGTGTAACGTTGAACACAATAGTATCATCTGCTGGATCACCTGTAATTGCACCATTTGATACTAGTTCAAGTGCTTCAACACCATCTTCTGTAGTGTTAACTGCAAGTACTCTACTTGCTAATCCTGTATAGTCATCTGGTGTATCACTTAAACCTCTAAAGTTTATTTGTCCGCCGATACCAAATACAGCGTATAGTTCCTGAAAGTTTTCGTTTGATTTACGAAACGATTCACGTAAACTATCACCGGTACCGTCGTTACCTTCTACACCAATATCAATAATATTTCTTGCCATGTTTTACTCCGTTAAGCAGGTATTGCTAATTTGTCCATATCAAAATTTACACTAACGCCACATCCACAACTGCTCTTTGCGTTAGGATTTATAATTTCAAACATAGATCCCATAATATCTTTTTTGTAGTCAATTACTGTGCCAAACAAAAACATTATACTTGCTCCACCTATTACAAATGTGCAATCTGTATCTGTTTTGAAGACTTCGTCGTCATCTAGTAATTCGTCTGGTTTTGCATAAGTTCCCCATTGATATTCAAACCCTGCACAACCACCACCTTTCATGTTTAGCGTAACTGCATAAACCTCATTTTCACTGCAAATAGTGTCTATTTGCTTCTTTGCGGCGTCTGTAAGTGTACAAATTGTCATAGGAACTCCTTATTAATGTTATTTATCTTACTGTTTTGTAATCCGAATGTAAATATAGTTATGTTCATAGAAGAATTTAAAAAGAAAAGCCGGCACGTAAGACAGTCCAAAACAGGTGTAGAACACCAGTATACACGTATTAAAACGTTTGCTAGATTACGCTGTGATAGTTGTAATACTGAATTTATAAGGCCAAGAGGAAGTATGGATCCAAAACGCCTAAACAATAACTATTTTCATGTATGTAATAATTGTGATGCAAAGAAATTTGCACAAAAATTAGGAGTAGACCAGAAGCAGAAATGGAATAACCTTTCTGCTTCTAGTAGTATTCCTATTGGTAAGTTGTAACTATTCTGCTTTCCAAATAGTCCATGCACCATATGCTACTGCTAAACCAGCGGCAATTTTTGCTAGTGGTGCAAGAAATAGTACCATAAGTCCTAGTACTACCAATGCGGCGCCATCCCAAGATGTACGCTCTTTCATTCTTGAATTAATCCATGATTTAATCATAATATACCTCCTTAAAGTATTCCATTATGTTTGATACTGCTTAACGGTAGAACTTTTCCAAACTCATCTTTGCATATTTCTCCGTTAATACTACCTGCCATCATCTTTCTGCCATTGCTGTTTATAAAAAGACAAGGTTTAATTTCTTCACCATCCCATGTTCTTTTTATATTACGTGGCTTAGACTTTCCAGTTCCGGCTTTGTATCCTGCCATAAATCTCCTTCTGTTAGATATTTATTATATTGATTCAGCAGTTTTATGCTTGCTAAATTCTTCATCTTACTTTCACACATAATATCTGCATACTGTAAAAAAGATAGTGCATATGCATTAACTTTTTCATTAGGATAATAATCACTATGTGCTCTAAGTTTTGCTTTCTTATGACCTGCTTCTAGTAGTGCTGGCATATCAGGCATTGTGTTGTGTGTAAACCCTTCGGGTAGTGTTTCGTCTCTACTGTAACTGTAATGTATTACAGGACGCACACCACGCCATGAATCTATTATGCGAGAAAATCTATCGTCGGTGGGACGTATGTACTCACCTTCACGGCACCAGTGATGGTGTATGTCAAGGACCAATGCACAGGTCCCAACGAGTTCCAAACTAGCGTCGATTCCCCATTTGTTCTCGTCGTTCTCGATTGTAATTGTGTTTCTCGCCTCCGGAGAAAGTCTTGTGTCAACTGCGTGTTTGATACCGGCTGGACCTTTCTTACCGGATATGTGGACGTTGCATTTAAAGTCTTGGAACGATTGGCCATAGCCCATCCATCTGATGCAATCAACATGATATTCAAACTCCTCTATAGATCTTTCGACAATGTCTTCGTTGTCGCTTGCAAGTACAGTAAATTGGCCGGGGTGCATCGATAGTCTGACATCGAGGGCTCTTGCTGTCTCACCAACTTTCGCGAATTCTTTAGCGGCATAATCACGTACATCAGACTTGCGCCAGTAATAACTCCAAGTAGGCTCGGTATAAACAGGAAGGACATCGCTACCCAATCTGACCATTCTAAGTTCTGGAGGAAGGCTTCCAACATATTCAATCAACCTTTTGTATGACGCTATGTTATGAACCATTAAGTCCCACAAGCGTTCTTCAGCAACATCACGTGTTTGATTGTTTAACCAACGAACTGTTGTGCTACGTGTATTTAGTGGCCGTTGCACTTCTTCTAATAA
>TARA_B100001057_G_scaffold180567_1_pt1 | contig 32771 bp, 28 predicted proteins | sample TARA_B100001057 | Tara Oceans TARA_B100001057 (sample SAMEA2621839) | marine metagenome | biome: marine biome (ENVO:00000447); feature: surface water layer (ENVO:00002042); material: "saline water (ENVO:00002010), including plankton (ENVO:xxxxxxxx)" | depth 5 m | reverse complement strand
GTCGCCAAATGGCCACTTCCAACGATCAATAAACGAGTGGAAAGAAAGTTCCCTTAGCATTACAAAACCTCCTCTATTTCGGATAAGGATCTCTAATTACTAGAAATCATCGGTATTTACGGTCTGAAACGTCATTCGTGGCAGGAATTAAAGCGCTTGTTGATTCAATAGGTAACGATCGCCTTACTCTGAAATAATGGGGTATTTTCAAAGCCTCTTGGATTCTGATTCAAAGGTCCCAAAAGCGACTCTGCTAAAATCTTGCCATTTTCCCGAAAAGCCCCCCTTGCTTCTCTCGCGTGAACGGTATATTTGACCTTCCCCGGCAAAAAAGCGGGTAAAATTTCATGATCAAGTGGACTCTCCAGAAAATCGTTGGTTCTAAAAACCAACGTGAACTCAAGCGCATGCAGCCCTTGGTGGAACGAATCAATGAACTTGAGGAGACCTATCAAAGGGAATCCGAAGAGCAATTGCTCTCTCGTGTTAAAGATTGGCAGAAGCATCTCCATCGCTACCTCCCGCTACAGCTACCCACCAAAAGGCAGCTAGAAACGATGGATAACGAATCTATCTCGGCTGCAGCAACTCATGTTCAGGAAAGATTCAATGCTCTTCGCGACGAATTCCCCAATCTTCCTACCCGCATCAAGACTCGCGAAGATATCAACGAAGCTAAGACCGCTTTCAACAAAATCGACGAAGAATTTCCGGATCTTCGCGACAAGTATCTCGATAATATTCTTCCAGAAGCCTATGCCACTGTAAAAAACGGAGCTCGTCGCCTTTGTGGAACTGAGATCGAAGTGGTCGATAATATGCTGCTCTGGGATATGATTCATTTTGACGTCCAGCTCGTGGGAGGCATCTCGCTTCATCAAGGAAAGATTGCTGAAATGCAAACTGGTGAAGGTAAGACATTAGTGGGAACCCTCCCCGTTTTCCTCAACGCTCTTACCGGACTTGGAGTCCACCTCGTAACCGTCAACGACTATCTTGCTCGTCGTGACTCAGAATGGATGGGTGCTCTCTTTAAATACCTCGGTCTGACCGTCGGTTGCATTCAAAACCAGCAGTTTCCTAGTATCCGCCGAGAGCAATATTATTGCGACATCACTTATGGAACAAATGCCGAATTTGGATTCGACTATCTTCGCGACAACGGAATGGCTGGATCGACCGATGATCAAGTTCAGCGCGATCACTACTTCGCAATTGTTGACGAGGTCGACTCAATTCTAATCGATGAAGCCCGGACCCCCCTCATCATCTCCGGTCCCGCCGTTATTTCCAACACCGAGGAATACAAACGCTACCGCAGCGAAATTGAGCAGTTGGTCAAAAAGCAAAATCACCTTTGCAACGAGCTTGCCGCAGAGGCCAATAAGGCACTCGAGGAAGGCGACGATGATGTTGCTGGACGAGCACTCTTTAAGTTGAAACTCGGTCAACCCCGCAACCGCCAGTTCATGCGTTGCATGGAAGACCCGGACACGCGCCGCCTCATTGAAAAGACTGAACTTTCATTCTATCAAGATGCCCAAAAGAAGGAACTATTTGCGATCAAGGAAGAGCTTTACTTTACGGTGGACGAAAAAGGCCACGACGCTGACCTCATGGAAATGGGTCGTGAGTTCCTTTCTCCTGAAGATCCTGAAGCATTCGTGATCCCCGACCTCGCCACTGAATTCGCAGATGTCGATGCAAACTCTGATCTGGACGATGAAAAACGCCTCGCCGAAAAGGACAAAATTCAGACCAAGATGGATGCTCAGGGCACCCGGGTTCACGCCATTTCCCAACTCCTGAAAGCTTATTGTTTGTATGAGAAAGACAACGAATATGTTGTCAAGGAAGGCAAGGTCGTCATTGTCGACGAGAATACCGGACGCGAAATGACCGGACGCCGTTGGTCTGATGGGCTTCACCAAGCGGTCGAAGCAAAAGAAAATGTGGAAATCGAGCGCGAAACCCAGACTTACGCTACAATCACGATCCAAAATTATTTCCGACTATACGAAAAACTCGGCGGCATGACTGGGACCGCTGAAACTGAAGCTGCAGAATTTCAGGATATCTATGGACTCGACGTGCTCCCTATCCCCAATCACAAGCCAAACCAGCGGATTGACCACAACGACCAAGTCTTCAAGACCCGTCGCGAAAAATTCAACGCCGTTGTTGCAAAAATCCAACAATGCCATGAGTCGGGGCAACCCGTCCTTGTTGGAACCGCTTCGGTCGAAGCATCCGAAACGCTCTCGCGAATGCTTCAACGTTCAAAGATTAAGCATAAAGTTCTCAACGCTAAGTATCACCTTCAGGAAGCTGAAATCGTGAAGGCAGCCGGCCAGCTTGGTTCGGTCACCGTCTCAACCAACATGGCTGGACGCGGAACCGATATCAAACTTGGCCCAGACGTAAAAGAAGCCGGGGGACTCTTCGTCATCGGCACTGAGCGACACCAATCCCGCCGAACTGACCGACAACTACGTGGACGTTGTTCACGTCAAGGCGACCCAGGGGCTTCACAATTCTTCATCTCTTTTGAAGATGATTTGATGCGCAACTTCGCTGCTGCCGATCGCATGACCAACATGATGGATCGATTCGGTATGGAAGATGGAGAAGCTCTCGAACACAAATGGCTTAACCGTTCAGTTGAAACAGCTCAAAAGCGAGTCGAGCAAATGTACTATCGCCGACGAAAATACGTCCTCGACTTCGATGACGTAATGAATCGTCAACGCGAAGTGGTTTATGGCTATCGTAACGAGGTTCTCAAATCGGAAGATCCGCGAGAACTCATTATGGAGCTTCTTGACCGCATCATCCCCGCCCAGGTAAGTTACTACATGGAAGAGCACGATGAAGGTCAGCCTGACGTCATGGAACTTCTAAACTGGGTGAATAAAACCTTTCCTCTTCATCTCTCCGTCGCCGAGGCAAAGTTTGAAACCCGCGATATTGATGGCAACTCAAAATTTCTCCTCGAGCGGATCCATACCGCCTACAACCGCAAGGTCGAGATGGAAAATTCTGAACACCTCGATTCTCTCGAGCGCCACATCATGCTCAATGCCATTGATCAAAAATGGCAGGAACATCTTTACGCAATGGACTCACTTCGGGAAGGCGTTCAACTTCGTGCGCAAGGTCAAAAAGATCCTCTCGTGGAATATAAAATGGAGTCTTATAAGCTCTTCACCGCTCTCATGGATACGATTGATGAGGGAGCAGTTCACAATCTTTTCCGCTTCACCACGATCCGTGAAATTGACCCCGTTCTTGCCGATGCACCCCAACAGACTTCAAGAGGAAGTGAAAATAATATGGCAGTCTCCGGTTCATCTAGTGTTGTTCCCGAAGCCGGAAGCGGTTCCGATGAAAGTGGCTTGAAACTCAACCTTCCTAAGCGCCGCCCCATCGCGAAGGTCGGACGAAACGAACCTTGTATCTGCGGATCAGGCAAGAAATACAAGCAATGCTGCGGTCGTATGACCGAGTAACCTGCCCGAATTAAAATCTTTCATTCTAGAGGCGCTTCCGCAGAAATATGGAAGCGCCTTTTTTAACGAATAAGATGAGAAAACCCGAAGACGAACTCACAGACCTTGAACAAAGAGGACTTCTTCGCGGGCTACGTCCAATAAGAAATCCGGATCTTCCAACTGTCGAACTACAAGGCCGTAAACTCATCAACTTTTCGTCGAATGATTACCTCGGGCTTTCCCAACACCCGATTCTTATTGAAGCCGCCACGAAAGCCTTGCGAGATTACGGTACTAGCAGCACGGCATCTCGACTTATTTGCGGGTCCCTTGAGATCTTCCACCAACTTGAAGAAAAAATAGCAACTCTTAAAAAGGCCGAAGCAGCTCTCACTTTCGCCAATGGCTTTGTCACCGCGATGGGAGTAATCCCTGCACTTATGAGCAAAGGTGATACCGTGATTCTAGACAAACTCGCTCATGCCTGTCTCATAGACGCTGCTAAACTCTCCGGAGCAACCCTACGCATCTTCCCGCACAACGATCTTAATAAACTCGAAAAGCTCCTCACCTCTAGTAACGGCCGTACTTTAATCGTAACCGAATCCGTCTTTTCCATGGATGGCGACCTTTGCCCGCTCTCTGAAATCGTAAAGCTAAAGGAAAAATACGGTGCACTCCTCTTTCTGGACGAAGCGCATGCCATTGGTGTACTCGGCCAAACCGGACAAGGGCTTGCCGAGAAGTTAGGCCTTCAGGATCAAATTGATTTTCAAATGGGGACCCTCGGTAAATCGTTGGGATCGGCAGGCGGCTACCTCGTATCATCTAGGTCATGGATTGACCTTTTCATCAATAAAACCCGTTCCTTAATCTACTCGACGGCGCCACCACCCTCACAAGCCGCTGCGAGCCTTGCCGCTCTCGATCTTTTGAATTCACCCGAAGGAATCGAGAGACGCGGTCGCCTCAAGACATACTCGGACTCCTTCGCTTCCCCCACCCCTATTATCCCCAAAATTATTGGTGAAAACAGGTCCGCGCTTGCCGCGTCGGATTCTCTCCTCAAAAGTGGTTTTTTGGTTCCAGCGATCCGATACCCAACCATCCCGCGAGGAACTGCACGACTTCGCATCACCCTAAGCGCTGCTCACACCACAGAAAACCTTAACGATCTCAAAGAGGCCTTGGCCTTGCTCTAAAAACACTACAAACTCTCCATATGTCCAAATTTTCAGGAAAACGAGTTGTGATCACTGGGGCCGGTCGAGGTATCGGCCTAGCCATTGCTCACGCTTTCGCCCGCGAGGGCGCAAAACTTGCGATCATTTCCCGCAACCCCACGAGCTGTGGTGCAGCAGCCAAGGAGATTAACGCAATTCATCCCGATTCAACCCGCTTTTACGCATTAGACGTGGCTGATTTCGATTCCGTGCAAGAGACTGGAAAAACTATCGTCGAGGACCTTGGTGGAATCGATATTCTCATCAACAATGCTGGCGTAACACGTGATGGATTGATTATGCGAATGAAGTCCGAGGATTGGGACACCGTTCTTGACACCAATCTCAAGGGAGCCTTCAACCTTGTTAAGGCCCTTCAACGTCCACTCATGAAAGGTACCGATCCCCGAATCATTAACATCAGCTCCGTGATTGGACTGATTGGAAACGCCGGCCAAGCCAATTATGCAGCTTCAAAAGCGGGGCTTATCGGTTTCACTAAATCAGTGGCTCGCGAACTCGCTGGGCGCAAAGTCACATGTAATGCGATTGCTCCGGGCTTTATCACCACTGATATGACCGATGAACTTTCTGACGACCTCAAACAAGGTATCATCGCAAAAGTCCCCCTCGCTGATTTTGGTCAAGTTGACGATATTGCCAATGCCTCACTTTTCCTTGCCGGTCCAGAAGCCCGCTACATTACTGGCCAAGTGCTCGCCGTAGACGGCGGCATGACCATGTAAGGTAATGACCCTTCTCTTGATTCGTCACGCAACCGCCGCGGCTCACGGGCTAGTTGGTGGTGACTTCGTCCGGAATCTTGTCGAAAAAGGCCACGAGCAATCGCAGCGAATTGGAAAGTTTCTTAAAAAACACGAGCTTACTCCCGATATCGTTCTCTCAAGCCCCGTCTTACGAGCAAAGGAAACGGCTGAAATCCTAGCCGGAGAAGGTTGTCCAAAACCTGTAATCGAATCTTGGCTCGCTTGCGGGATGAGACCAGAGACCGCCCTTCGGGAGCTCAAGGCCTATCAACAATTCAATCGAGTTGCGATAGTTGGCCATGAGCCCGATTTTTCAGCTCTGGTCGAACACATTCTCGGCTCAGAGACTTACTCAATCCGCGTCAAAAAAGCCTCAATCATTTCGCTGGAATTGGGTCGCTATCCAATACTCAATTTCAGTATTCCATGTAAATTACTGAAGTAGTTCAATCTACCTCACGTGAGACTCGGAACTGATGATTGCCAACTACGAAAAATTTGATGGCGCCACGGCATTCGTCTCTCATAAAAAGTCAAAACGGTAAGGAATAAAATAAAGAAGGAACCTCTCCGGTGACACGGATTATGCAAATGCTGGGTCCCGAAATCTCTTACGTCGCCAATTCGTCAAAAAAGATCATTTCTCAAGTTTCCCCTAATTTTTTCTAGAGTAATCCGTTCTGCTCATCATAAATCAGTGAATCTCTTCGCTAGCCAAATTGCCTTTTAATCCATAGTCTTAAACACCCCAAATTCAAAGACCTTTCTTATCCTATCATGAGCTTACACGCACAACTCTCGCCGGAAGCCCAGGCTCGACTTTTGTCCCAACAGCGGATGTCAACCATCACAAGCTTGATCATCGCTCTCTTGTTAATGGTCCTAGTTGGTTTGATCCTTTGGATTATCGCGATGAATCTTCCTGCTAAAAATATTCCGCAATTGGTTAGCTATAACGGAACTCCAGAATCAGAGGAAAATCTCAAACAAAAGAAAGTTCAGACCCAAATTGAGAGGAAACCTGCGGCTCCCTCAGCTTCGATGTCCAAGGTCATTGCCGCCAATACATCATCCCCCACTGCCATTCCAATCCCAGAAATCGACGTCCCCGATCCCAGCACCGACTTTGGTGATGGAAATGACTTTGGCGACGGCTGGGGCGACGGGGACGGGTCAGGCGCCGGTGGTGGATTCGGGAATATACCGACCGCCATGAAAAAGCGTTGTTCCAAAGCAGACCGTCTTCAGCGTTTGACTTCGAGCGGCGGAACCGAAAACTGCGAAGACGCCGTGGTTGCGACTCTGCGCTGGCTGAAAGAAGAACAAAACGAAGACGGCTCATGGTGCGGTCAAAAGCAAATTGGTATGACTGGTCTTGGGCTCTTAACCTTTTTGGGTCATTGCGAGACTGCGGGCTCAGAAGAGTTTGGCGAAACAGTCCTCGCCGCTATCACCTTCCTCGTTGACAAGGCGATGAAGAATAACGGTAAGCTTGGAAGCGACTTTAAAGATAATCACTGGTGCTACGAGCACTCCATTGCCGTTTATGCTTTAGCTGAAGCTTACACTCTCTGTATCAAATCTTTCGGAGAAAATATTAATCAGCTGGAAGATGCCGTCATGGCTTCCGGACAATTTCTAATCAACAGTCAACACCAAGGTGGGGGCTGGGACTATGCATACAGTGAGGATAGCGCCAGAGGCGGTGATGTTTCCATCGTCGGCTGGCATCTCCAAGCCCTTAAGGCCTGCAAATACACCGGTCTTGATTTTGCCAACTTGACACGCTGCTACAAAAAAGGACTCGATTATGTTGAGCGATGCCAGCTGGCAAGTGGAGCAATTGGATACTCTGGCCCAAATATCGGCGGTGGATCAGACGGAACCACTCTTGCTGCTGTTGGCGCTCTTTGCTTCCAAATTTGGAAATCTTCCGCCAGTAAAGTTGCCCGCAAGGCCGTCCGATTTATGGACAAGGAAATGAAATTTGATTGGAATACTGCAGACTCCGACCTCTACGGTCACTACTATGCTGTCCAGTGTATGATTAACAATGGCGGACCTGAGTGGGAGCGCTACAACAAACTTTTTCGCGATCAGGTTCTCAATAACCAGCACAAAGACGGTTATTACAAAGTTGTTGGTGGAGGAAACAAAATCAACGCGGTAGCGGGATCGTTTGCCGGAGACGGAGGTTACGGTCGTCACTACCGTGCTTGCCTCGCGACTTTGATGCTTGAGTCCTATTACCGCTTCCTCCCTGCCACCGGAGCAAAGACCAACTAGATTTGCTCTCTTTATTTTTCAAAAGCTGCGCATCTGGAGGTGCACAGCTTTTTTCTTTGTCGAAATACACAAATTGGGCCTAAATCGAAGGAGAGATCCAAATTTTCAGTCTTCTCTAAGAAACTAAGATGTTGAAGCGTTCTAAATACAGGCAAGAATTTACTCCTAGCTCGTGAACAAAACTTCAGCTCTTGTTCTGGGAGAATCTGACCTAAAAATACATCCTCTTACGATAAACCTATGAGCCTACATGCACAACTTTCGCCACAAGCCCAAGCTCGACTTGCGGCCCAACAGCGGATGTCGACCATCACCAGCCTAATCATCGCTCTTTTGCTAATGGTCCTCGTAGGACTCATCCTCTGGATCATCGCGATGAACCTGCCATCTAAAAACATCCCGCAATTAGTGAGCTACAACGGCACTCCGGAATCGGAAGAAAATCTCAAACAAAAGAAAGTTCAGACAAAAATTGAACGCAAACCTGCTGCACCTTCAGCTTCAATGTCGAAGGTTATCGCAGCCAACACCTCATCTCCCACGGCTATTCCTATCCCGGAAATCGACGTTCCGGATCCAAGCACTGACTTTGGCGATGGAAATGACTTCGGAGACGGTTGGGGTGACGGAGATGGATCCGGCGCTGGTGGTGGGTTTGGTAACATCCCGACCGCCATGAAAAAGCGCTGCTCAAAAGCCGATCGACTTCAGCGACTCACTTCCAATGGCGGCACTGAAAAATGTGAAGACGCCGTTGTCGCCTCACTACGCTGGCTAAAGGAGAAGCAAAATAAGGACGGTTCATGGACTAATCGGTCGGTGCCTATGACTGGACTTGCTCTCCTTGCCTATCTCGGCCACTGCGAAACAGCAGGATCGGAAGAATTCGGCGACACCGTTCTCGCTGCCATCACCTTTCTTGTCGACAAGTCTATGAAGAATAACGGTAAGCTAGCTGATGATTTTAAGGCAAAAAGCTGGTGCTATGAGCACGCAATTGCGGTTTACGCCCTAGCTGAGGCTTACACCCTTTGCGTGAAGTCCTTCGGGGAAAATATCAATCAGCTGGAAGATGCAGTCATGGCTTCCGGCCAATTCCTCATCAATAGCCAGCACTCAAATGGTGGTTGGGCTTACTCATACGTCGAAGAGGGTGGGCATACCGACACTTCAATTGTAGGATGGCAACTTCAGGCTCTTAAGGCCTGCAAATACACGGGTCTCGATTTCGCCAATCTAAGGAATTGCGTAAAAAAGGGCCTCGACTACATGGAGACCAAGCAAGCTCCTAGCGGAGCATTTGGCTACTCTAGCCCTTCGATCCGCGAAGACGGAACCACGCTTGCAGCTGTCGGTGCTCTTTGCTTTCAAATATGGGAGTCTTCCGCAAATCGCCAAGCCCGTAAGGCGGTGAAGTTCATGCATGAGAACATGAAACTTGATTGGAATACCAAACACTCCGATCTCTACGGCCACTATTACGCTGCCCAAGCGATGATAAACAATGGTGGTAAAGAGTGGGAAAAATACAACGAACTTTTTAGAGACCAAGTCCTCAATAACCAAAATAAAGATGGTTCATACAAGTCAGTTCAGGCAGGCCACGGCCTCAACGGAGGTGGTGGTTTTTCTGAACACTACCGTAGCTGCCTTGCAACCCTAATGCTCGAATCTTATTACCGCTTCCTGCCAGGGACAGGTCAAAAGAACTGACACTATCTTGGCAGATCAAATCTAAAAACCGCTCACCTGAGGTAAGCGGTTTTTTAGCCTCATAATTTCTCACTGGCACTGGCAAGCAACCAAAGAGCATCGGAAAGTCGGTTTAGAAAAATTCTAACTTCAGCCGACGCCACTTCATTTGCAACATCCCAGGTCCGACGCTCGGCTCTCCTTGCTACTGTCCTAGCCAGATGAATCCGCGCAGCCACCTCTCCTCCTCGCTCCCCCGGCCTTAACCAGCCCTTAAATTTTTCCTCCTTCTCAATCGAAGCGCTCCAGTCCTCCAGCCATTCGATTTCACTTGTTGAGATACGCCCAAAACCAGATTTCTCATACTTTATCTCTTTACCCATCGGCATTGCGAGCTCTCCCATCAAAGTTACTAACCATTCTTGAATCTGGTCAATCGCCCTAGCCACCTCACCATCCACAAGAACACGGGCTATTCCTAGATTCGCGTTTAATTCATCAACAGCTCCCAAAGCTTCTATTTGAGGATCTCCTTTTGAAGCTTTGCCTCCAAATAATAAATCGGTAAATCCCTTATCTCCTCTTTTTGTCGTAATACTCATAGCCCGCGTCATTTTCGCCTTTCCTTCGCTCCCGTCCACTACGAAACTCTCCTCCATGCAACGTCGACACTTCATAAACACGTCTTTTGCCGCCCTTACTACCGCAGCCTTCGCAGATCATCATGGCAAACATTCAACAGACAAGGCAGAAGATCTCTTCAAGATCTCTCTTGCTCAATGGTCTAACCATCGAGCCCTAAAGGGTGGTAAAATGACCAATATGGATTGGCCAGAATACACCAAAAAAACTTATGATATCCTCGCACTTGAATACGTAAATCAATTCTTCAAGGATAAGGCAAAGGACAAACAATATCTTGGCGAACTCAATAAGCGGGTTTCTGATCTTGGTATGAGCAACGTCCTGATTATGGTCGACGGTGAAGGGCATATTGGCGCCGGTTCTGATCAAAAGCGTCAAAAGACCATCGATAATCATAAGAAATGGGTCGATGCAGCCAAACGCCTGGGATGTCACTCCATTCGTGTAAACTCCCACGGAGAGGGCAAAGATGACGCTGAAAAGGCAGTAAATTGCGTCAAAGGTCTGAACTCCCTTTCGACTTTCGCCCGCGATCATCAAATTAATATTATTGTGGAGAACCACGGAGGCCTCTCTTCGAACGGGGCCTGGATGTCCAAAGTCCTAAAGGATGTTGGACTCGATAACTGCGGTTCCCTTCCTGATTTCGGTAACTTCCACGGATATGATCGCTACAAAGGCCTTAAAGAACTCATGCCTTTTGCTAAGGGTGTTTCCGCAAAGTCACATGAATTCAATGATAAAGGCGAAGAGACCAAGACCGATTTCACCAAAGCTCTAGGAATCGTTCTCGATCATGGTTACCATGGCTGGATTGGAGTCGAATATGAGGGTCGCAATCTCTCCGAGGACGATGGCATCAAAGCCACCAAAGCCCTCCTAGAAAAGAGCCGGGCCGCTCTTCACGCGAAGAAAAAGTAGCTATGCCAATTTCATTTAGACCGTGTGCCTCCAGGCGCACGGTCTTTTTTGCGATTATACAGACCAGCCCTGATTAAAAACCATTACGATTACGAAGCTACAAATTCAAAAAAGGCTCATCTAGTTTATCATCATGCGTTCACAAAAGCTCCATCAATCTCTGAGTAAAGCCTTATGCTTTCTCACTGCTTTCGCCACAAAACTTCCCGCCGTTCCGCTTACGAACGATGACACCTTCTATCTAACGAACCCAAAAACCAGTCCCTACGGTTAAGCTTTCATTCCCCTTGCTCCATTCCTTCACGTCAACTAATGTCAGGGCTTAATCACCATGCATCGCCTTTTCGTCGAAAAAACCACTCCTTTTGCCAACGACTCCGCTCACCTCATCGGTGATCTCCGCAACAACCTGGCGATAGAAAGCATCAAATCAGCTCGCATCGTGCAACGATATGATCTCGATGGTTTAACTGACGAGGAATTTGCCAAGGCGACTCAACTTATCCTCTCCGAGCCTCAGGTTGAGACCTCATCGACCGAGCTCTCACTAAGCTCTGATGAAACCGCCTTCGCCGTGGAATTTCTTCCCGGTCAATTCGATCAACGGGCCGACTCAGCCGCTCAATGCGTTCAGATCCTAACCGGTAAAGAACGACCCTTCGTTTCTTCCGCCCGTGTCATCATCCTAACCGGCAAGCTCTCTAAAAAAGATTTGGAAGCGATCAAAAAATATCTCATTAACCCAGTCGATTCCCACGAGGTCTCAGTTAATGCACCTTATAAACGTAACGACTCCCCCGAGCCCACAAACGTCGCTATCCTCAAGGGATTCAATCAAAAATCCAAGGCAGACTTTGAGCGATATCGTAGCGAGCTCGGCCTCGCAATGTCGACCGCCGATCTTCTTCATACTCAGAAGCATTTCCAAAAAGAGGACCGCGAACCAACAATCACCGAGCTCCGCATGCTCGACACCTATTGGTCTGACCACTGCCGTCATACCACCTTCATGTCAAAGATTGCCAAGGTCAGCTTCGACGATGGAACTGAAGTGATACAAGAAACTTACGATACCTACCTAGCTACCCGAGACGAAGTTTACGGAGCAAACACCGAACGTCCAGTCACTCTCATGGACATCGCACTCATGGGAATGAAAGAGCTCCGCAAATCTGGTGAACTCGACAATCTTGAAGTCTCAAACGAAATTAACGCTGCATCTATTGTCGTGCATGGAGATGACGAACAGGAATGGCTCGTCCAATTCAAAAATGAAACACACAATCACCCTACCGAAATCGAACCTTTCGGTGGGGCCGCCACTTGTCTTGGCGGTTGTATTCGCGATCCGCTTTCGGGCCGTTCTTATGTTTATCAAGCAATGCGGGTCACTGGTGCCGCCGACCCCCGCATCCCTTACGATGAGACAATCCCCGGCAAGCTTCCTCAGCGAAAGATTTGTCAGGAATCCGCGCACGGATATTCTTCTTACGGCAACCAAATAGGCCTTGCCACCGGAAAGGTATCTGAGGTTTACCATCCCAACTACGCCGCTAAACGCATGGAAATAGGCGCAGTTGTTGCCGCTTCTCCCCGAAAAAACGTCTTCCGAGGAGGACCCGCAAATGGCGATTACATCCTCCTTATCGGAGGACGCACTGGACGCGATGGGGTTGGTGGAGCTACCGGTTCTTCAAAAGAACATACGGACGACGCTTTAGACAATTCAGCCGAAGTTCAAAAAGGAGATGCTCCCACCGAACGAAAAATTCAACGCCTCTTTCGAAATCCTGAACTTGCGCCAAAGATAAAGATCTGTAACGACTTTGGAGCAGGAGGAATATCGGTCGCGATTGGCGAAATTGCCGACAGCCTTGAAATCAACCTTGATGCTGTCCCCAAGAAATATGATGGTCTTGATGGAACTGAACTTGCAATTTCGGAATCGCAGGAGCGTATGGCTATTTGTGTTGACCCCTCGGAGGTCGCTTACTTCATTGCTGAGTCCGACAAAGAGAATCTTGAATGTGTCCACGTCGCCACCGTCACCGATACCGGTCGTCTCCGTATGACCTGGCGCGGCAAAACCATTGTCGATCTCACACGCGAATTCCTCGATACAAATGGCGTCCAACAAGAAGCCACTGTTCACGTCGAGGCGATTGGCACAGAGTCTCCACTCGATTGCATTGCATTCGAAAGCTTCGCCGACGCACTGGGTGATCTCAACATTTCTTCCCAAAAAGGCCTTGGTGAAATGTTCGATTCATCAGTCGGAGCAGGCACCGTGCTTTCGCCATTTGGGGGAAAGCACCAGTGCACACCCGTCGATGCCATGGTGGCCACCCTCCCATTTCTCGAAGGCCAAACTCAAATCTGCACTCACATGTCTTGGGGCTTTAATGCCAATATTGCAACATGGTCTCCTTATCACGGGGCTGCGTATGCCGTCACCGAGTCAGTCTGCCGGGCCGTAGCTTCAGGTGCCCGCTTAAGCGATATTCGTCTCACTCTCCAGGAATACTTTCCAAAGCTTGGGGATGACTCTTCCCGCTGGGGACTTCCCTTCGCAGCACTACTCGGTGCCTTTAAGGCGCAACATGAACTCCGCCTCGGAGCGATTGGTGGAAAAGATTCAATGTCAGGAACATTCAACGACATTGACGTCCCACCAACCCTTGTCTCTTTTGCTCTAGCGCCCGGAAACACAAAACATGTTGTGTCTCCAGAATTTAAAGAAGTTAATTCACTTATCTCTTTTATCGAGGTTCCGCGCGACGAAAATCAACTTCCAGATTTCCGCGCGCTTAAGGAGATTGCCGACACCCTTCACGGTGCAAATATCCTCGCCGCTCATACCTTGGATCACGGGGGTATTGCCACTGGCCTCAGTAAGATGTCATTCGGAAACGGAATCGGCGCGAGTATCAAGACAGACATCAATCTTCACCAAGAGCGCTTCCTTTCCTTTCTGATTGAATCAAAGGAAGAAATTACCGGCGGAATCGTTATTGGAAAAACCCAGATTGAGCCAACCATCCAAGTCGGCTCAGACACTCTTAAACTCGGAGAACTTTATGACGCATGGACTAATCCCCTCTCTGAAATCTATCCAGAGACCGCGGACCCTTCGACGAGCGAAGCCGACACCTTTAACTCAACGTTCGAGGTTAAACACTCAACCACTAAAAGCCAAAATCCTAAGGTCATTATTCCGGCGTTTCCCGGGACCAACTCGGAATATGATTCCGCGAAGGCATTTCGAGAAGCGGGTGCCCTAGCCGAAATCCAAATCTTTCGTAATCTCACTCCGCAAGCAGTTGAAGAATCACTTGCTGACCTCGCCGAAAGCATCCGAAAATCTCAGATCCTCATGCTGCCCGGTGGTTTCTCAGCTGGTGACGAACCCGCGGGATCAGGAAAATTTATCGCGACTATCCTTCGGAGCCCCGAGGTTGCCGACGCAGTCATGGATCTCCTCAAAAACCGCGATGGCCTGATCCTAGGAATCTGCAATGGTTTTCAAGCGCTTATAAAAACCGGCCTCGTTCCATATGGTGAAATTCGGGAGCCAAAACCCGGCGATCCTACTTTGACCTTCAACGATATTGGAAGGCACATTGCCCGTTACGCAACCACACGCATTTCTTCGACGCAGTCACCATGGCTTGCCGATACTCAAGTGGGCGATCTTCACAACATTCCCTTCTCACACGGCGAGGGTAAGTTCTATGCCAACGAAGAAGACCTCCGCAAACTCGCTGCCACCGGTCAAATTGCGACGCAATACACTGACCTCAGCGGCCAACCTACCATGGCTCCTGAATTCAACCCGAATGGTTCGATTCATGCCATTGAGGGAATTTCATCGCCCTGCGGTCGCGTCCTCGGAAAAATGGGCCACACAGAACGACAAGGACCGGATGTCGGGAAAAACATTTCTGGCAATCTATACCAGCCACTCTTTAAAGCTGGAGTTAAATACTTCTCCTAGGCGAACTTACAATTTTTAACATTGGAGGGCAGAGCCGCAGGATCCGTATCCTAATTTATCTCCAACGGAGTAAGGAAATCTAAAAGAGTTTTTTATTCTTCTACTTTTTTTACAGTCACGCCCATTCCGTCATCGCTGATTACTCGAACCGGATCTCCTTTCTCCAGAAAAAACCCGTCAGCCAAAACCTCCAGAAGCTTACCATCAACTTCCGCTTTTCCATTTGGCCGTAAATCAGTGACCGCAATCCCGGTTCTGCCAAACAAAGCTCCTGCCTCGACCTCCTGATCATCACCATTTCCTCGTCCTAGCGAACTAGGCAACATTGTCTTATCGATAAAACTTACCTTTGGGAGAAACTTCATCATGAGAAAAACAAGAAATAGTGAGCCGAAAATCCCAATTGCCAAATTCATTGCTGGCTTTCGAAGGGCGTCTGCGAAGCTCACTTCTTCTGAGCCACCCCACTGATAGGTCTGCCACGTTACGCCATCGAACATCGAAAAGACAACTGCCCCTACAAGTAAAACTAGCCCGGTGATCCCTGCCACTCCAAATCCAGGAATCACAAAGATTTCGACTCCGATCAGAGCAATCCCAATGACAAAAAGAGCTGCGAGCTCGTAACCTGCCATATTACCAGCCATGTAGTTCCCAAAAAAGAAGAGAGCAAAAGCAGATAAACAAATGATCCCACCAATTCCAAAACCCGGCGTCTTTAGCTCGAGATACCCACCCCCCAAACCTACTAGAATTAACACTCCAGAAAATCCCGCGATCCACCAAGCTAAACGTTCAAATCCGGTCGGGGTTGCGGTAACTACCTCCTGGTCACTCCATCCTTCGGCTTTTAAAACTTCCTCAAGAGAATTTACCTCAGCTTGGGCTAGCAGCGGACCGTCGCTCATCATCCTCGTTGCTTCGCTTGAATTTAGATTTAATAATGACCCAGGTTTCACCTCAACATCGCCAATGACACGCTTTTCGTCACTCAAGAACATCATGGCCTCAATCACCTCGGGATTATACCCTTTCTGCTTTGCAATATAACGAATCTGCGCACCAAAATAGCTTTCAAGCTTAGCTCTCCTCACCGGATCTATTTCCCGACCAGAACCATCGATAATTCCTGATGACCCGATCTTTGAACCCGGTGTCATGTAGATCCGATCAGTAGACACCGCGATAAAGGAACCTGCACTAATTGCATTAGGATTCACGAAAGCTACCGTGGGAACTCCAACATTTGCGATCTTCGTCATAAGCTCTTCGGTCGGAAAGGCTAGACCCCCAGGCGTGTCTAAATCGAAGATAATTCCCTTTGCCTCTTCATCACTAGCCCGCTCTAAAATACGCTCCCAGAATTTAAAACTTTGTCCATTAGTCAGGGAATTTTCACCAATCTCGATGCGGATGATTTTTCCTGCGTAGCTTTCTTCATTTGATTTGCCGAAGACCTTCATATCCTGGCCAAAGATCTGCCCAAGACCTACGAGAATGTAAAAAATTGCCGTTTTCATGCAAAGAACTTAACCCAAGGCTCGCGAAACCCAAACAACCGATTCACACTACTTCCATGGGAATGATCCCGAGAGAAACAATCGAACGTATCCTCGAAGCGACGGATATCGTAGATTTGATAGGCGGGTATTTCCCTCTGAAGCGCTCGGGATCGGATTTTAAAATCAACTGTCCCTTCCACGGAGAAAAAACACCCTCTTTTAATATCAATCCCGCAAGGCAGCGCTACAAATGCTTTGGTTGTGACGCGAGCGGGTCAGCTCTCAACTTCTTGATGGAATATGAGAATCTCCCCTTTGTCGATGCCGTCAGAAAACTTGCTGATCGAGCTGGTATTCAGATTATTGAAGAGGCCAGCGATCCCGAATCTGATCGTAAACGCCGAAAGATCTCTCGGCTGAAAGAACTAAATAATAAATCTGCCAGATTCTTCCACGAACAGCTCTTGAAGAGTCCTGATGCAGCCCATGCCCGGGAATACCTAAAAAGCAGAGGGTTTGGTAAAGAAACTGCCCAAAAATGGTTGATCGGCTGGGCTCCTCGAAACTCAAATCTTTTTCTCCAAATGGCCAGGGAAAACAGCTTTAACGGTCGCGAAATTCTCCAAGCGGGATTGGGCGGTCTTAAAGATAAAAATAATCCCCGATCAGGGCTCTGGGTCAAGTTTTACGATCAGATCACTTTCCCCATTCATAATGACGTTGATGACGTCGTCGGTTTCAGTGCACGGATTCTTCGCGAAGACGATAAACGCGGAAAATATATTAACACCAACGAAACTCCTCTTTTCAACAAGTCGAAACTCCTCTTCGCTCTCAATAAGGCTAGGCGACCTATGGGCAAAGAAAAGTTTGCGCTTCTTTGTGAGGGGCAAGTCGATGCTATCGTCCTTCACGAATCAGGATTTGAGAATACCATAGCACCGCTTGGCACTGCATTCACCGAACAACACGCTCGAATGATCAAGCGGTACACCGACCGAGTTGTTCTCTGTTACGATGGTGATAATGCCGGACTTGCTGCTGCTGACAAAACATTTAAACAACTCACCGCTCAAGGGCTTCCCGTTCGCCTAATGCACCTTCCAGATGGTGATGACCCGGACACTTTTGTGAAAAAATACGGCGCCGAAGCTTTCCAAAAACTCCTCGGATCAGCCAAGGAATATTTCGACGCTAAACTTGATAAAGAGCTTAAGGGCATTGACTTATCATCCGCAGCCGAAAAGACCAAATTATTACAAGAACTTGCCAAATCAGTTTGTGTCATGGATGACGATCTCCTCCGAGACGCTACGATCCAGAATCTAGCTATCCGGCTTCGCCTTGGAGTCGAGGATTTTCGGCAGACAGTGGCAGCTGCAAAAGCCGACCAAAAGCGCTTCAGACCTAGAGAAGAGCAAGAAGAAACAGCGGATAAGGTAGAGCCCACCGCGATTGACCATTTTATTATTTATCTTTGCCACCTCGCATTAAACTCAGAAGCAGCAGCCGAATATCTTAGCGAGCAATTAGAAACTCTGCAGGAGTGTCTTGGAGAAACGTTGGGAAACCATGTGCTTATCGGTATCCTTGAAAAACGACCCAACCCCGAAAGCGAGGCCGCTAAACAAGCCTATCTTATGACCATTCCGAAAGGCGATCGTATTGCACTGGAAAATGGCTTTAGCGACACGATACCGGAAGATCCGGTTTCATCAGCATGCGACACAATAGCTATGCTTTCAGCCCGATTTTACCAAATCAAAGAGAAGGCGCTACGAACCCGACTCAACGATCCCGGGCTAACCCAAAAGGAGATTTTAGATGCCTTCGAAGAAGCCAAGCGTCTGCAATCTATCCTTAAGGAACTCGACCAACGTTTCTAAAATCTTCAAAAGCGAATTCACAAAGGGCTTGCCAGAGACCTGGCTCTTCAATATTTTCGCTTTGTGAAATACCGACTTATATTAATGATAGCCGCCGCTATTGGCTCCTCTCTTTTCCTTTCATCATGCAATACTTTCCTAGGAATGGGCCGAGACTTTCAACGTCTTGGACAAGGTTTTGAGAATTCTGCCTACGGAAAAAAATGGTAGAATAAATCCACTCCAATTAAACAAAACGGGAGGCCAATTTTGGCCTCCCGTTTTTTGTGATTTAATCTAAAACTGCTAGATTACGCTAAAGTCTGAAGTTTCTCTGAAATCTGACCTTGGGTGACGTTTGCGCCGACAATCTGATCCTTAACCTCTCCATCTTTGAAGAACAGTAGAGTTGGGATAGAACGAATGCCATATTTAGCGGCAATAGCTTGACCGTCATCAAGATTACACTTTCCGACTTTCGCGATGCCATCAACTTCTGCAGCAACAGCATCCACCATAGGCGAGATCATTTTACAAGGACCACACCATTCCGCCCAAAAGTCGACAAGAACAGGCTGATTAGAGTTAAGGACTTCGGAGTCGAAGTTATCTTCGGTAATTGTTAGAGGCATAACGGGAATATGTACGGAAAAAGGGCGGCGTCAAGAGCCACCCTTTGAGGATTCATCCGACATTTAATATCGAACCAGATAATCTTTGCAACTACCGCAGTTCAGCGATTACCGCCAAAGTCATTTAGTAAGGAAGTTGAGGGCGGCGACAACAACGCCAAGAACGAAAATGATAATAGGAAGAGCCATAACTTTAATGTATTTGATTAAATTTAAACCTTATTCAAAAAGTTGCCCGAAGGTTCTCCTCCCATCGTGGGTCCACATCATGATGGTTAGAGCCAGGACGGCAAGGCTGAGAACAAAAGCCAAAATAGACCCCACCATTGGCAAGGTGTCGCTTTCCTCCTCTTCATCGTCGTCCATTGCCATTGTCCCGATCGTTGACATGGTTGGAGCAGTTGGCTTTCCGAGTTGCTGAGTGCTCTGAAGTTGAACAGTAGCCTGAGGAAGAGCCGTCGTCGGTGCGCCTGCGGCTGCTCCCGGAGCTGGGGATGTCTTGAGCGGCACGGTTGCTGGACCAGGTGCAGCTCCACTAGCTTTAAGAGGGATCGTAGGAGCAGGTGCGGGTGCCCCACCGGCGCTCGGAGCGGGTGGCGGAGCAGGTGCACCTGAAGGTTCCGGCGCAGACTTCAATGGAATCGTTGGTGCGGGTGCCGGAGGCGCTGGAGCAGGTGCACTCGGAGCGGGCGGCTGTGTGTTTTCGTTTTCGTCGGCCATAATTAGATCGTGGTGTCTATAAGTTGAATAATCGCGTGGAGTTTTCCAGTGCTGGTTGAGAGTTAACAAAATTACGCCTCAACCTGTCAAACCACGAAGTTTAGAAAATGAAGGAAATATTGGGTGTTTTAGACCGAATAGGGCAAAAGAAAGAAGTAGTGGGCAAAAACCCACTACTTCCATCTTAAAATGCACAAGTTATGCCGATGGCCCTCGTCCCTTGAAAGTCAACTCGGCGATGCCCGATTTATCAAGCTCTCCGAGTCCAACTTCGACCATTTTATCATACTGAGCCTTAGTGGCATCGTTGACAGGCAGGCTGATCCCGGCCCCTTCTGCCAAAGCAGCAGCGATCCCAGAATCCTTAGCAGCGTGTTCGGCTGAGAACCAACATTCATGATCACGATCGATCATATCCTCGGAATCAGTCTCGAGAACACGGCTATTTGCCCCAGTTTGGGCGAAAATATCGCATACCATCTGGAGGTCGAGACCCATTGCATCGGCAAGACCTAAGCCCTCCGCAAGAGCCGCAGTATTGATATTCATAACCATGTTAACGAGCGCCTTAACCTCGGCAGCTTTACCGATTGGACCGCAAAGGCGGAGATTAATGGAAAGTTGATCAAGGATCTCCTTGTGCTGGGCGAAAATTTCCTGATCCCCCCCAATCATGAGGAACAATTTCCCTTCCCGGGCTTGAGAAATCGACGATGCCATCGCCCCCTCAAGGACGTGAGCTCCGACTTCCTTTCCTGCTTCGTAAACTTCTTTGTGAATTCCCGGTGAAAGAGTGGCACAGTTAATGAAGGTCTTACCGGATGCTTCAGAGAAAAGATTATCTCCATCGTGCAGAAAGATAGCTCGCATCGCGTCATCGTTAGTAACGACTGTAAAGATGATCTCTGCCGCTTCGGTGACTTCTAACAAGCTACCACAATCTTTTGCTCCAAGTTCGGCTGCGATCTCGGCTGACGCCATTTTATTAACATCAAAGACTGCGGTGACATCGTGTCCACAATCGAGTTGAAGGTGACGTGCCATATTGGCCCCCATTCGGCCTACGCCGACGAATGCTACTTTGCTCATGATATTTTAGTGGTTTGGATTATTATGATTTGAATTCAGGAAAGAATGGATTGTGGGCTTTTTCCTCTCCTACCGAGGTCATAGGCCCATGTCCGGGACAGACTACGGTATGGTCTTCGAGAGTGAAAATCTCGGAACGATTGGTCGCAAGAGCATCCTTGAAGGAAATCACCCCACCGCCCATCGATTGAGCAAAAAGAGCATCACCTACAATGGCTACGGGGCGGCTGAGACCGTCGATCACGTAAGTGGTTCCTGCTGGTGAATGGCCCCAAGTTAAGCGGGTCGAAACCCGAAGAGTTCCAATTGAAAAAGTCTCACCAACTGCGAATCGTTCAGCCCCAGCAACTGGTTCCTTGGCATTCACCAGAACACGAATTTCGGGGTGTGCTTCAACGACCCTTTCGCGATCAATAATATGATCAATGTGAGAGTGGGTGATGAAAAGAGTTTTAAGGTCAACACCTAGATTCTTTGCCATATCGAGGGCAGGACTTGCATCGGCGCCCGTATCAAAGAGAGCCGCCTCTTTGGTCTGGGGATCCCAAATAAGGTAGGAATTTACAGTCATCATGTCTTCCGGGTCTGGATCAAAGACAGTATTAGACTGCCGAAGTCCCTCGAGCTCAACCGACTCCGGCCTCCATACCCGATTTGCAAGCTCCACCAAGCAATTGGCATCAAGCCCAAGCGCGGGAGCGATAGCGCGAACGGCCAATTCGTCGAACTCTCCATTCTTCAGTTTGGCAATGGCATCTGGCTCGACGTTCGTAAGAAATGACAAAACTCCATCGGCTATTCCCGTGCCTCTGATGGTTTTACCAATGACATCTTCAAAAAAATCTTCAAGTTCGATCATGATTATAAAGAGATGTTACTTTTTAGGAAAAAGAGCAACCAAGCGGCCAACTTTCGAGTATTCGGTCACATAAATTTGGCCTGCTGGTCCCCACTTGATCCCGTGGGGTGCCGAAAAGGCATTATCGTGAAGTTTCTCAGCCGGAACACCATTCGTGGCCCACTGCTTTTTATCTGGGTTATCTAAAAGGGCTGAAACCACCTTTCCTTCTTTATCCATCAGAATAACACGCCCTTCAATCTCGGCAACAGCCGCATAATCTCCCTGAACGTCAACGTCAGCTGGCCTCCGCATCAGTATTTCTCCATAAACCCCGATCCAAGTCAGATCCATCGTCAAATGGACCATACGTCGTCCATCCCGATCGCAAACAAGAATGCGAGGTTCACCATAACGAAGATCAATTCCCGCTCCATGACACGACGTGAATTGATCCTTACCAGTTCCCTTCCCCCCATAAGTTTTAACGAGAGCACCATCAGGCTTTAGTTTGTGAATCTTTTTTGATCCATATCCCATAAAGAAATAAATATGCCCATCCGGTCCAACTAAAAGCTCTGTTAAACCTCCCATTCCACCTTCAAGTTTCGCCGTCTTCTCATTGGGCAGAGTTGCGACGATATTGCCCTCCAAATCAAATTTGACAGCGCGATTTTTTCCGACCTGCGAACCCCAAATAAATTGTTGATCACCTTCAGTGACAGTGGTCAGAGAATGCATTCCACTAAGACCACCCTTGAGTGATTTTGTGAAATTTCCAAAACAATCAAATACCGCGATTCCCGGCTCGCCATTAGTGGCGGCATAAACGCTCCCGAATTGGTCAACAGCAAGATCACCATGTAGCGAGCCGATATTTTTTCCGTTTTCAGGAACGCCCCATCCTGGAGCCGTCACATATTCATGACCTTCGGAACCTGTCACTGTTGCGGTGGTGATGATAGATCCAACCCCTTCTCCATGATGGTGACCTTCATGTGCATAGAGAACAGATGTAAGAATCAGGGACGAAAGTATGGCGATTAGCTGCTTCATGGTTTCACGATGTTGTCTAACATCTCTACGTCGAAAAGAAAAAAATAGGAGCATTAACAATCTAGCTGATTCCCCATAAAAAATAAGCCTTTCCAACCCTTCAGTTGATTTTTTTTATTCAATCTCGTCTCCTTGTGCTATTTCTTAATTATGTTTAAGAAAGGAGTTGTAACGATCATGGGACTGTTGATCGGGTTTTCTCTTTTGAGAGCGGAACCAGAAGAAACTCAGGAATCTACCTCGGTTCAGCTAATTTTTCCTAAAGAGTTCGGAAAACCCACTCTTCCAATAGACAACAAACTGACAAAAGAGAGAGTTTCCCTAGGAGAAAAACTTTTCCACGACACCATTCTTTCGATTGACGGCACTGTTTCTTGCGCGGCATGCCACGTCGAAGAATTTGCTTTCGGCGATGACGTCGATTTATCTCGCGGATTCGAGGGTCGGCTTGGAAAACGAAATTCTCCTCCCATCTTCAACCTCGCCTGGAAAGATCACTTCTTTTGGGACGGCCGCGCTAGGACAGTCCGGGAGCAAGTCCTGGAACCGATCCAAGACCACCTTGAAATGGCTGCTAACCTAAACCAAGTCCTTTATAGGCTCAATCGCCGTAGATCCTATCGGGAGGATTTCAGAAAGGCCTATGGGCCCGGTGAAATAACCAAATCGACCCTCTCACTAGCGTTAGAAAACTATCTCCTTACTATCGTAAGCGGGGACTCAAAATTCGACCTCTCTCTCGAAAAAAAGGTAAAACTAGATCCGCTTGAAGACGAGGGCCGCAGGCTCTTTTTCAGCTCTCATGCAAAAGGGGGCGCCGGATGTTTCCAATGCCATAGTCGCCCACATTTCAGCGACTTTACCTATCGTAATAATGGTTTAAAGCCAGCACTAGATTTAAACGATCTAGGGAGATACGGGGTTACGGGTAAGGAGGATGACAAATTTCTATTTTCAACACCAAGCCTCCGCAATATCGCCATCACTTCACCATATATGCATGATGGACGATTCGAGAATCTTACGGAAGTCATCAACCACTATGATACTGCAGCCCACCAAACACGCACTCTCGATCCTTTAATTAAGAAACAAGGACTTAGATTAAAGGCTGAAGAAAAAAAAGCGCTCATTGCCTTTTTACAAACCCTGACCGACCCGCAGTTTATCGACGATGTTAAGTGAGCTTTCCAAACTTCTCGTTGAGAACTAATCGACGATGTTCAAACATTTTCGCCAACTGGTTTTTCACAACCAGCACCCTGGCAATTTCACCGAAAAAACTGAAGCCCACCGAATAGTGAATGAGGTCCTTTACTACCGTCCCTCCGGTCGTTTCTTCAAAGGAATGCCGGTGGTGCCAAAATTTAAAAGGACCAGAAATCTGGTCATCGACGAAGCTTTCACCCATTTGTAGGGCTTTAATTTCCGAGACCCACGGAATCCAAACTCCAGGTAAGACCTTTACTGAATACTCGATAATTTCTCCCTCATAAAGAATCTCCGAGGGAAGCGAAACGATCTTAAATCCCATTTTGGGAGGAGTCATCGCTTCAAGATTCCGAGGGCTTGAGAAAAACTCCCAAGCCTGATCTATCGGAACCGGAATTTTTTGCTCCTGCGAGAGCAAGTGGACCTTCATTTGCTAATTTAACCTCATTTTAAAATTGGTCGTCCAAAAATATCGAAAATTGTCCCAACCCCTTTCTTGATTGCTTCAGCCCCCTTTTCGATTGCTCCAGCCTCCTCCCCCTTCACTTTTTCCGGATTATCGCCATCACTTGGATTGAGCAAATCCGATGCTTTGCCCAAAGCTATTTGAGCAACACCAAGAATCACCCCCTTTTTTTTAAGAGCCATTTTGGTAGACTCACCAATTGGCTTACCAGTGAACTTAAGAGCATACTCTCCAATACCTGGAAGCAGCTCAAACATTCTCTCCTTTGCCGCAGCAACCAATCGGTCACTCAAATCTTCTTGAGGAGCATCGAGCGTGCCACTGACATTCAGTGGCGTCCATAAGAGCCCCAAATCACCACGCTGAAAAACCTTGGTCTCAGCACCTGGAATATGAGCCAAAGTTCCAGGTGTAATCCCAATGCGTAAATCGCCTTTAAGAATTTCATTCCCCTCAATCTCCATCACGCCCTCGACACGGACTAATCCTTCACTGGACAAAACAATATTCGTAAGCTTGATATTTTCACCGATCTTTTCAAAGTCTAGACTTGCCTCATTCAGAGACAGGCGACGAAAGCGGGAAGTGTTAGCATAGGCCGAAATCTTATCAAGCAAAGGAAGGGCCGTGAGCAAGCCATCCTTGATTCTCAGGTGGCCGGTCAATTTGGATCCAGTGTTTGGCTTGCCTGTCACTTCGAAGGAAAAATCAAGCGGTCCCATAAAACGCCGTTTCCAATCTTCAGCAATAACGTCCTGAATCCGGGAACCAGTCACCTCGCCCCGGATCTGCCAAGTGCCATCTTCGATACCGAAATCCCCTTCCGCGATCATCAAACCATTTTCGAGCACTTCAAATTCAGATGCCAATAAGTAAAAGCGATTGCCCGAATACCTACCCTTGGCTGTGCGAAGAGTCATCTTATCTGCTAGCGAAATAGGCGTCGAGATTTCACCACCAGCGAGCATCACATCATACACATCCTTGGTTGAACCAGGCCGAATTTTTGCTGAAGTATTTTGCCATGCCCAATCCCCATCGTCCAACTTAGCTGATCCCTGCACGGAAGCGATATCGATCCCCGTTACTTCGGCAGTATCTGGCAAGAGAGGATCCCAGAAGCTCTTTTCCTTCACTGGACGTTCCTTCATAAGGATTTCGCGATTGGGATCATCACGAAAGTCACCAGTGAATTCAAGCTCACGAAGATGCATATTTTCAATGCGATAAACACCGCTCCAAATCGCTCCAATATCGACCTGAGCATCAATTCCACGCGCGTTAATATTCTGAAATCCATTCAGTTCCTTGAAACTAAAGTTATCGGTCTTCACGCTCCAACCATCCCATTCGAACATTGATAACTCGGCATCGCCATTAAGTTCGTATCCTACCTCTTCTCCAAGCATAAGCCTGAATTCATTACTCCGGAGGTAGCTTCGCACTGAGTTGTAACCAACGATCAATCCAACCAAAACCACAAGCACCAAGACACCTCCAGTATAAGACGCCCACTTCATCGCCCCCCTCTTACGAGGCTTCCGACTTTGAGCTTTTACTGCTCTTGACTTTCGATTTCTCCTACTGGTCATGGATTAAGACTATCAGCGACTTCGACTTAGCCAATCCGGCAAAGTTACTTTTTACGTCCGGAAAAATTGAACGTATCTCCAGACTTTTACGGCCCAAAGTTAGAATGACCCTGTAAACAATGTGTCTACAAGGTATTTCAGTAAGCGCGATCGTAGCCCTCGATTCCCGAAACAATTGAGCGGGCCACAGCCGCCTGATAACTCGATGAATTACAACGAGAACGCTCATAGGAATTGCTGATAAATCCACACTCCGCCAAGACTGCAGGGCATAGGGTATCATTAAGCACCGAAAATCTTTTAAATTTGAATCCACGATCACGCACTTTGAGATTGCTCACTAGATGATTTTGGATCGCCTTAGCCAGAAATCTACCACGCTTGCCGACATAAAAGGTTTCCACTCCCTTAACTCCAATATGGGACGTGGCATTGAAATGGATACTGATAAAAATACAGTTACGATATCGGTTCGAAATTTGTGACCGCCGCCTCAGATCAACAAAAACATCGCTACGGCGAGTCATCGTCACTGGATATCCCCTACTTTTTAGGGAAGCCTCAACGCGAAGAGCAACCTTTAGATTAAGATCCGATTCTCGGACGCCACCCCAGACTGCGCCGCGGTCCTTGCCACCATGGCCGGCATCAATGATGACCCTGAGAGATTTTGGAGTTCTCTGAGCATTTGCGGCCGGAGACACATCCTTCCCCGAAGGAATCTTTAAAACCTGCCCCACACCAAGGTTGTCCTTATTTTTAATCCCATTAAAAGCCGCAAGACGATCTATCGAGACTCCATATTTGAGCGCGATACGATAAAGATTCTCGGCTTTCTTCACCTTGTGGGTCAGCCCCATTGCCAAACCGCATGTAAATGCAGCGACAAGAACTCCAGTAAGATACTTCTTAAAAAAGACTCTACTAACCATAAAGGATGAGAACAGTTATTCCCAAATTTTAGTTAGGTCAACCAAAATTTCATGAAACCTTAATACCCTAGTTAGGTTAACTTTTAACCTTATTCCTCTTTCCGATAAAGAGTGGGAGCACGAGATAAACTACAAAAATAGCGGCTGGAGTGTAGATCGTCCACTTCACAATGAGCCCTAAAAGGAGGGCAAATCCCAAAAGGGTCCAAACATTTGCTTTAGTCTTTAGGTCAATCTTTTTAAAACTTGGATAGCGTACATTACTCACCATCAAAACCGAAACCCCGAGTATCATGGCGGCTAAAACGAAGGACCAAAGCCCCAGCGACCGGTCGTTTTCAGCCAAGCTAATCATAACGAAGGTGAGTGAAGCGATAAACCCCGCCGCCATTGGAATAGGAATCCCTCGAAAATCCCCACTAGTAGATCCGATTCGAGCAAGACAATTAAATCGCGCTAGCCTGATCCCCCCGCATAAAAGGTAAATAAAGGCAATCGCCCATGTTAACCCACGCTCTTTAGTACCGTTTGGATCGAAAATCTCAGGTAACTGTAAATCGGAAAGTACAGCCCGAGACACTAACATAGCAGGTGCGAGTCCAAATGATACCATATCAGCAAGAGAGTCAAACTCCTGACCGAAAGGAGACTCCTGACCACCAAGCCGGGCCAACCGACCGTCGAGTAAATCAAAAAAACACGACCCAAAGATATACAGCATCGCCGTTTGGTAATAATCCTTCGCCCCAAGCAGATCGTCGGCCTGCATTCCTTTAAAAATCGTTAAGATTGCTAAAAATCCACACAAAAGATTACCAGCCGTCATTAAATTCGGCAGGAGATAAATTTTAGGTTCTTGGTCTTCTTGTGCCATGACTTGGTGCGATTACTAACCTGTCAAAGGTCTTAGGCCTTGGAAAGTCTCAACTCACCTCTTTCCCCCAACCAATTATATGTCATCTTTCGCATATGCCGATTGAGATGCACGCTAACCTTACTATGAAATCTCTCCTAGATCAATACCCGGGAGCGCGGAGAGCACTATTCTCCGCCTTCCACATTGGGGGGTGCCAATCTTGTGCGTATGAACTTGAACAGACACTCGAGGAAGTTTGCAAAAACCATAGTATCGATTTGGACGTTGCTATCAGGTGTCTAGCCGATAGTCACGAACACGACTCCAGCATGCTAATTTCGCCCACAGAATTGAAAGCCTTACTCGATAAAAATGAACCATTCATCCTCCTCGACACTCGCACTCGCGAAGAATTCGAGGCGATCACTCTGCCGGGCGCACAACTAATGACCCAAGAGCTTCAAACTAGCTTATTTGCAGAGAAGAAAAATAACCAGAAAGTCATTTTAATCGATCATCAAGGGCGGAGTGTTCTAGACCATTGCGCATGGTTTCGTGGACACGGCCTCCTCCACACCTTCGGAGTTGAAGGCGGCCTCGATCGCTATGCCAAGGAAGCCGATCCCTCGATCGCCCGCTATCGATTAGAAATGGATTAGGTTGAACCCTTCTACCTTGTTGGACATCATGAAGGTTTCGAGAAACGCGAGTAATTATTCCCCCTTTTTCTTAGGGATATTCTTTCCACCTTCCCCCTGCTCTTGAAGAAAATTCCCATTAAACCTGAGTCGAAATCCATTTTCATCACCACTACTATCAATTCGTTCAACCCGCTCTCGATATTCCTCAGGCACCGCCGCCTTGTCGATCTCGTTATCGTAGGGCCCTTCAAAAAGAAGCTTCCCCTCTTTGTCACGGATCGACAGCTCACGCTGACCATCAGTCATCTTCATTTCTATCGAACCCTCTTCATCGACAAACTTCATTGAACCGATCCCACGAAATCCCAATTTCAAGTCCTTATCCTCGAGCATATTTCCCCCGAGGTTAAATTTAAATTGCTTGAAGCCAGCACCGTCGTTCCCAAGAGCCTTCTCAAGCTGCTTCATCATCTCCCTTTGCAACTTGTCATCACCTAGGCCACCCAAGGCATTCTCAAGCTGTTGGTTAAGCAAGAGATTCATATCAGCGGCAGGATTGGGAATAATCGCTTGAAGAGGCAAATTTTGAATCGTAGGAGCTTCACCGAGCATTACCTTCTGTTCAATAGTTTCTCCTCGACGGATGATTTTCAGAGTCACCTCGTCGCCGGGGTTGTAGCTGGTGATCACCTTACGAAGTGACACCTGGTCAGTGAGACCCTTACCGTCAACCGACACGATAATATCCAATTGCTTAAGACCCGCGAGACCAGCAGGACTAGTGGGCCTCACGGTCCTGAGAAGAAGGCCTCCTTCAAGTTCGAGGTGCATTCGAAGAGCATCGCTTGATTCATCTCCACGAACTCCAAGGTAAGCCACCTTCTTGGCTGGCAATGGTTTCGGAGCATTCTCAGCCTTATCGGTAGCGCCCTCTTTCTGATCTTCTCTGAGGATGCCCCCCTTTGGTTGATCTGGAATTTTCTCAAGGCTTCCATCTCCATCAGGTCGTTCAATCGCCGAGAGATTAAGAAGCGAAACAAGGAGAGATACCAATGCGGTTATCGTAATTTTAATGTCAGGACCCATCATCTAAAAATTGAGCGGTTCGACTCAAAAAGTTTGTTTAATCAAATTTTACCGGAGTGAAAGTCACCTCTCTTTTAGGCTGCTCAATGATTAACTTTTCACCACGCTCATTAACAAACTGCAGCTCGTTGTTAACTTGAACTTCCAGACAACGAAGTGGTTGTCCGCCTTTGGTCCAAACAACCCCATGATCTTTTGCTGAAACCACCGAACTACGCGCATCCTTTGGGGTGAAAACAACCGGCGTTGTGAGCCCGTTAGTAAGGTCCGGGATCCGTTCCGTAACCCGATTAGGTTCAGAAAAAAGATTGCTCGAAAGGATCGCAGCACATGCGCCGAGGATGGCGACCGCTGCTACTGAACGAATGCCATACCACGAAGAACTACAGCTTTTGACACCCGGGTTAATCTCCACAATTTTCTCATCAATTGGAACTTCCTCATGCCAGCGCGCCATCGCGTCATCCAGCCTGGAAATCAAATTTTCAGGGACGCCGTAAGGAACGAGTCTCCGAAGACATTCTTCAAGATCAGAAAGCTCAGTGTCCGATGAGGCAACTATAATCTTTTCATCTGAAAGAGACATTTCAGTGACTGCAGCTACCATGGCGCCGTCAAGCTGATCAAGAAGAGAGCCTTGCAATGAAGCGGGGACCAATTTCTTGAGTTCGTTTTCTAGAGTGATGGAATCCATATCTATAAATTTATCTTAGATCGAAGAACTAGTGGTTTTTACGGGTTTCAATAAGATTCCTAAATATCCTCATTCAATCGTGCGGTAGCGAGTTGTTTTCTGAGAGCCTCTATCCCGTAACGATACCTTGAGGCCGCCGTGTTAAGGGAGATTTCCAGCGCTTCGCCGATCTCCGCAAAAGTACGTTCGCCCCATAGTTTCATGCTGATCACTTCGGAGAACTTGGTGGGGAGGGTCTTCATTCCTTCAATAAGAATTTGGCGGGTTTCTTCCTGACTCGCCCCCACTTCAAAAAGAGGCATCTCGATGTCACGACCAAGCGAGCGATCGTCCTTGATGACATTAGCCTCCCGCTTTCTCCGTCGGTCATCTTTTCGCCCTAGGTCAATTGCCTCCCGACGAATCTGGGTATAAATAAAGGCGATCCAAGCATTCTGCCCTCCTACAAATGAACCCTCCTCGACCTTGCGAGCCAATTTCACGAGAGCGTCCTGCAAAACATCTTCGGCATCCGCGATGCTCCGCGTTTGTTGTCTTGCAAATAACAAAAACTTCGAGCCGTGCTCTTCTAGCCACGGACGAAACTGTGACGAAGTCTTGCTCTGCTTGGATGCCAAATTCACTCTTTTGTTATAATATACCTTCGGAGCGACGCAAATTGGAGGATTTGTTTCAACTTACTGGTTTTTATGAGAAACCATAAATTGTGTGATACCCATAAAAGGTGTCAAAACAACTCTCCTACAACCACTCCAACATTAAATTCGATAATCATCACTTAGGCAGGAACTAATTCGCCAACCGATTTCTCGCAAAGGGCCTTCATAACATAAGCGCTAGGTCGAAAGTTTTCGATCACCACCTCAGTTCGAGAACCCCAACTCAGACGAACCTCTTTGACATTGAAGTTTGGAGTTTTATGGGGTGCGAACAAAATGTCGTCATGAGTGCTATTCTCATGCTTTTTAAACATCTCTGGAACGATGTCCCCACCTAAATGGTCGTCACGACCTGTCGCAAGATGACAAGTTCCCAATACTTTCTCGTCTTGAATGTCTTGATACGAGACTGGCAAGACCTGAGTTCCAAATCCAAGTTCACCAAGAGTCCCAGTCATCGGATCATCAGCAAGACGAGCGTTGTGCTCGTCAATCGTCGCTTGGCTCCCTTCGATAAGAGTCGATTTCACTACATCGCGATTCACCACGTCCAACACTCCAAGGGTCCCGTCCTCATACTTCATCGGGAACTTGCCGCGAGCGTCCTGTGGGACAAAATAAACTTCACCTGCAGGGAGATTAGCGATGTCTGGTTTCGTTCCCCGACAAAGACCATGTGACTTCTGTGCCTCCTGCCCACCGAGACCAAGCCACGCCGTCAGAATCTCACCGTCTTCGAGTTCGAAGTCAATTTCCACCGAATCCGCCCCGGTTAGAGCTGCACGCATTTTCTCGGCGTCGTCAGACACCTCCTGGTAATTGACCGCGAGACCCGATCCCAAAATAATATCATTCATTCCGTGCATCGTTGCACCACGAAAGTTGAATTGCTTACATTTCGCAGTCAGCGGAGCTGTCGCAGACCAAGTGGAAATACAAAGAACAATGTCATATTTGGAATAAATATCGTCGTCTAAAGATAGCCTATTCCCGTCTGTATCCCAAACCTCATCGCTTAGATCAAGATTTGAACCATACGTATATTTGTAGGCAAACATCTCGCCTCCAGTCATACCTAACTCCTCAAGCGCACCAGCCCGAAGCTCCTCATAAAAATAAGTATACGCGTTGTTCTGCACCTCAAATCCGTCCTGATTACGAAAAGCAAAATCTTTGATCCACAGTTGTGGGGATTCGAAGTCCACCAAGATACAAACACGACAACCTCGAGTCGGAGCAAAAACAGTATCTAGGAGCTTAACTAAATTAAATTTAGGAAAGACGCGTTTTTCGGGATTTAAGAGGATTTCCTCGTCTAAATAAGATGGTTTACTCATCAAGGGAATCTTATCGCAGCCTGATAGTCTCGCAAGTGATCTTTCAAAAATCCACTAGACTCCAAAACCCTCCGGCGAGTTCTCCTGACTTCTCAAGCTCTCGAGAGTTTCACCCATATCTTCAAGCTTTTCCCAAACCTCTGGGACTACAAAAATCGGCGCTTCATGCCTCACCGCAAGAGCAAGACAATCGCTAGGGCGAGCGTCAAGCTCCACAATTTTCTTCTCCATAATCTCGTTTTCAGCTTTGATGATTAAACGCGCGAAGAAGACTTCTCCTTCCTGCTTCACGATGGTCGTATGAAGAACCTCTGCACCAAACGCATCAAGTGTTTGCGAAAAGAGATCATGCGAGAGAGGGCGCGGGGGAATTGTCCCAGCTAAGACTGCATTAATCGAAGCCCCGATGGCTGGATCGATATAAAACACAATCACTTTTTTGCCGTCGCCCAGAAAAACTGCACAACCCGCCGGGGTCGGCAACAGAGCAACAGGTTCTACACGGACCAATCCACTCATTCCCCAAGCCTTAATCCTCAGTTATAGAAAACCAACATCGACGCCTAATAAACGTC
>TARA_B100001057_G_scaffold226781_1_pt1 | contig 32812 bp, 26 predicted proteins | sample TARA_B100001057 | Tara Oceans TARA_B100001057 (sample SAMEA2621839) | marine metagenome | biome: marine biome (ENVO:00000447); feature: surface water layer (ENVO:00002042); material: "saline water (ENVO:00002010), including plankton (ENVO:xxxxxxxx)" | depth 5 m | reverse complement strand
CCATTTTGGCTAATCAACAGATAATAAAAAAAATTGCTCTAGATACAATTGTTTTAGAGTCTAAATCTATTTCGAATCTTTCTAAAGTTATAGATTCAAACTTTTGTAAAATTATAAACACATTAAAAGTTTGTAATGGTAAAATAGTTATTACAGGCATTGGTAAAAGTGCTATTATTGGAATGAAGATTTCCGCTACTCTTAATTCAACAGGGTCAAAATCAATTTTTTTACATTTAGGAGAAGCACTACATGGAGATATTGGGGTTATTGGAAAAGATGATATTGTAATTTGTATATCAAAAAGTGGACAATCAGTTGAAATAGAATCTCTATCGATTTATCTAAAAAATGCAGGGATTCAGTTGATCGGAATTTCATGTATAAAAGATTCATTGTTGTATAAATTGTCTGATATGTTTATTCATACAGAAATTGACAGAGAAGCATGTCATAATAATCTTGCTCCTACTACTAGTTCTACATGCCACCTAGCGATTGGGGATGCTATAGCTATGACTTTGCAAAAGATTAAAGGTTTTAGCCCAATTGACTTTAGTAACAATCATCCATCTGGAAACTTAGGAAAGAAACTAAGTTTAAAACTTAATAATTTAATAGATCCCAATAGAATTCCTGCAGTTAAGCTCTCATCTACTTTTTTTGAGATTATTGATGAAATTTCATCAAATATGTATGGTGCAACCGCTGTAATTGACTCTGACAAAATAATTGGAATAATAACCGATGGTGATATTAGGAGAATTATTGAAAAGAAACATAAAATAGATGAAGTATTGACTTATGATTTGATGAACAAAAATCCAAAAGTTTTAAGTGAAAATACCTTAGCATTCGATGCCCTAGGTGTAATGAAGAAAAACAATATAAGTCAAGTACTAGTGACTAATGATGAGCAAGTATATATAGGTGTTGTACATATACTAGATATTTTAAAACAAGGTATTAGCTATGAGTAACCCTTCTCGAGATATGTCATTTTTAGATCATCTTGAGGAATTAAGATGGCACATTATAAGATCAACTATATCTGTTTTGTTAGTAGCAGTAATAGCATTTTTAGCTAAGGATATTATTTTTGATCAAATAATTTTTGGACCAAAAAAAGGTGACTTTATAAGCTATCAAGTCTTTTGCTCAATTTCACAATCAATTGGAGGGGATGCCTTCTGCTTTGAGGAACTACCATTTAGGGTTCAAAGTAGGACAGTTTCTGGACAATTTTCTGCTCATCTTTGGACATCCATACTAGCTGGGTTTATTCTTGCATTTCCATATGTAGTATATGAATTTTGGAAATTTATTAGCCCAGGACTTTATAAGAAAGAGAAGGAAGGTGCAAGAGGCTTTATTTTTATTTCATCAACATTATTTTTTATAGGTGTTTTATTTGGATACTACGTAGTTACTCCACTTTCAATAAATTTTTTAGGAAACTACACCATAAGCTCCGAGGTATTTAATGATTTTGACTTAAATAGTTATATAGGTCTTCTTAGGGCTTCAGTATTAGCTTCAGGTTTAATCTTTGAATTACCAATAATTATTCATTATCTCACAAAAGTTGGACTTGTAACTCCTGACTTTCTTAGGAGGAATAGAAAATTTGCCTTAGTAATTGTATTAAGCCTTTCTGCAATAATAACTCCTCCGGATATTGCTAGTCAAATAATTGTTAGTATTCCTATTTTAGTTTTGTATGAGATAAGTATTATAATTTCAAAAATTGGATATAAAAAATTAAATACTTAATATTAGCGACATGATATTAAAAGCAAAAGAAATTTCAAAATCTTACAGAAGTAGAAGGGTAGTTAATAATGTTTCAATTGAAGTTAATCAAGGAGAAATTGTAGGACTATTGGGACCGAATGGTGCGGGTAAAACAACCTCTTTTTATATGATTGTAGGTATTATTAAACCTGAGGATGGAGATATATATCTAGATGAAGAAATTATATCAAATTATCCAATGTATCAAAGATCCCAAAGAGGTATTGGATATTTAGCACAGGAAGAATCTGTTTTTAGAAAACTATCTGTTGAAGAGAACATTTTAGGTGTTTTGGAATTCTCAAGTCTATCAAAAAAAGAACAAAGAATTAGGGCAGAGCAATTAATGGAAGAATTTGGTTTAATCAATATTAGAAAAAATAGAGGTGATCTTTTATCTGGAGGTGAAAGAAGAAGAACTGAAATTGCAAGAGCGTTAGCTAATGATCCAAAGTTTTTGTTGTTGGATGAACCATTTGCCGGGGTAGACCCTATTGCAGTTGAAGATATTCAATCAATAATTTCAGTTTTGAAAAATAAAAATATCGGAATACTTATTACCGATCATAATGTTCAGGAGACTCTAGCTATAACTGATAGGACATATCTTATGTTTGAAGGAAAAATTCTTAAAGAGGGAATTCCTGAGGTTTTAGCTAAAGATGAAATGGTAAGAAAGGTTTACTTAGGAAAGAATTTTGAATTTAAAAGGAAAAAATTGATTTCCGATTAAATTAAAGACCATAAATTTCTAATTACATTTAAGAAAAGATAAAGGATAATAACCAACGAAAATCCTCCAAGACCAAAAAATAAAATTATTGGGATTGACAAAACAATAGTTAAAACCTTAAAAATATTATAGTCATATTTCCTTAGTGATAGTTTCAATGAAAAAAGCGTAACTGGAACATTCATTAGTATAACACTAGATATAGTTAAAATAATTAAAGTAGTGTTATTAAGAAGATATTGTTTAGATTCAACAAGGTATAAATGATCCATAAGGATAGGTAGTGAAACAAAAAAAAGTGCGTTTGCTGGAGTTGGAAGCCCCTCAAATTCGTCTGTATAATCAATAGTATTAAATTTTGCAAGTCTGACAGCTGAGCCAACTGTTATTAAAAAAGCAATAAAAGCAATTGGAGAAATTGAAAACACAAGGTCTAATTCAAGAATTGGAGATAAATAAGCATTTAAATCAAAATCAATGACTTTATTACCAGATAGCTTGAACAATTGATATACAACAATTCCTGGGACAACCCCACTAGTAATAAGGTCAGATAATGAATCTAATTGTTTACCAAAATTTGATTCAGCATTAAGAAGTCTTGCCGCAAGACCATCCAAATAATCTAGAAATATGCCAAATAGAACTAAAATTAATACTGCATCAAATTGAAATTGAAATGCAAATGCAATTGAGAAACAACCACACACTAAATTTAGTAGAGTTATAAAATTAGGAATAAGGGATTTTATCATGATACTAATGCCGCTCAATTTATAAAAAAATTGTAATATTAGATTGTTAAAACTATTAAACTTTAAAAGTGAGTAGACTTCTAGGTTATTCATTAATTAGCGGGTTATTATTAGCAAGCTCATGGCCAGTTAATGGAATAACTCCACTGATTTTTGTAAGCTTAATACCCCTTCTCTTTGTGGAAGATATTATTAGCAAAGATAAGTTTGCAAAAAAAAATCTTAGGTTATTCTTCTATTCTTATGTTGCCTTTCTTACATGGAATATAGCTACTACATGGTGGATTGTATACACCACACTACCTGGGGCTATATTTGCTATCGTTGTTAATTCATCATTTTATTCTATAATTTTTTTATTTTACTCCAGAGTTAAAAGAAAAATTGATTTCAAAGCAGGAACACTTTTTTTAATTACATTTTGGATTTCGTTTGAAAAATTTCATCTAAACTGGGATCTGTCTTGGCCTTGGTTAAACCTTGGAAATGTTTTTTCAGAGAGAATAAATTGGATCCAGTGGTATGAATATACTGGTGTATTTGGAGGAAGTCTTTGGGTTTTATGTTCAAATTTTTTATTATTTCATCACTTCAGAAATTACTCAAACTTTAAAGATTCTAGAAGATTTTATATTAGAATTATACCAAGAGTATTTTTGATACTTTCTCCAATTTTAATTTCGTTAATTGTAAAACCTAATATCAATTTGGGAGAAAAGTTTAAGGTACTTATAACTCAACCCAAGATAGATCCATGGGATGCAAGATTAAGTAGTTCAGCAAATAATCTCGATTATTTTAAAATTTTTAAAGATTTAACGTACAAAGAACTTGACTCAATCAAATATGATTTTGTAATTACGCCTGAGACATATTTTTCTGAGGGATATGGTGAAAATGTAGATTATTTTCAATTTACAAATTTGCATGATAGTCTTTTTAATTTCATGAAAAAGTATGAGAATACTAATTTAATTTCAGGAATTCAGTTCTATAAACTATATCAAAATGAGAATTATAAACCTTCAAAATCTGCAAATTTTGTTAGAGATAAGCTATGGGTTGATTATTATAATTCATCAATAAACTTTTCATCAAGAAAGGGTTTTCAATTTAATCATAAATCAAAGCTTGTCGTAGGTACTGAATATATGCCATTTAAGTCTTTCTTAGAACCAATTATTGGAACTATAATGATTGATCTTGGTGGCACTACTGTCTCTCAAGGGACACAACATGAATCTGAAAGAAAATTATATGAACACTCTACTAAGAATTTAAAAACAATCCCTATTGTTTGTTATGAATCAATTTATGGAGAGTATGTAGCAAACTATGTTGATTTAGGAGCAAATTTTATAACAATTATTACTAATGACGCATGGTGGGGTGATACACCTGGGCATAGACATTTACTAAGCTATGCAAGGTTAAGAGCAATTGAAAATAGGAGATATGTTGTAAGAAGTGCCAACTCTGGTGTATCAGCTATAATTAATGAAATAGGTGAATATAAAAACATTTTACCTTTTAATGAGAAAGGGGTTATAAGTGGTAATGGATATACAATTGATAAAAGAACTTTTTACACTAGAAATGGGGATTATATAGCTAGATTGAGTATACTTATATCTGTTTTATTACTACTCCTTTCATTTTCAAAAGTAAAAGAATAAAAATTCTTTGGTTTTCTGAACATATAATATATTTTTGCAGAAAATAAGTCTTATGTATTGGACATTAGAATTAGTTTCTTACTTAAGTGATGCACCGTGGCCAGCTTCTAAGGACGAGCTTATTGACTTTTCAATTAGAACTGGAGCACCTCTGGAAGTTGTCGAAAATCTCCAGTCTCTTGAAGACGAGGGCGACGTTTATGAATCAATTGAAGAGATTTGGCCAGACTACCCAACTGAAGAAGATTACCTTTGGAATGAAGATGAGTATTAATCTCATTTATTAATATTTATTGGTAATTTTTAAATAAATTTGAAAAAAAGTTATTATGTCAATTGTAAATTCCCTTTTGAAGGTATTTCTTGGGGATAAATCTGGGAAAGATCTAAAAAAACTCACCCCTTTAGTTGATGAAATCAATAATCATTTCAATAAAATTTCTTCAATTTCTAATGATCAGCTCAGAAATAAAACAATTGAGTTTAAAAAACTGATTTCAGATGAAACAAAAGAACTCAATAATTCAATTTCTAAATTAAATAATCAACTTTCAAATGACCTTTCAAATTCTGAAAAAGAAGACATATTTAAACAGATTGAATCTTTTGAAAAAGATTTAATTAAACAAAAGTCTGAAGTTTTAGATAGATTGTTGCCAGAGGCATATGCAGTTGTTAAGGAGACTGCTAGAAGATTTTTTGAAAACAAAGAAATAGAAGTAATTGCCTCTGAATTTGATAAAGAAATTGCATCAAAAAAATCTTACACTAAAATTGAAAGTGATAAAGCTATTTGGAAAAATAATTGGGACGCAGCAGGAAAGAATGTTGTCTGGGACATGATTCATTACGATGTTCAATTGATTGGAGGAATTGTTCTTCATCAAGGAAAAATAGGTGAAATGCAAACTGGTGAGGGTAAAACATTAGTTTCTACATTACCAATTTATCTTAATTCTCTAACTGGGGATGGAGTTCATTTAGTTACGGTTAATGATTACCTTGCTAAACGTGATAGTGCATGGATGGGTCCTATTCTTGAATTTCATGGTTTAAGAATTGATTGTATTGATTATCATAAACCGAATTCACCTGAAAGGAAAACAGCCTATTTGGCTGATATAACATATGGTACTAATAATGAGTTTGGATTTGATTATTTGAGAGACAACATGTCTCATTCATCAGATGATATTGTCCAAAGAAAGCATAATTATGCTATAATTGATGAGGTAGATTCTGTTCTTATTGATGATGCAAGAACACCGTTAATTATTTCTGGTCCAACTAAAGATGGTGATAGACATGAGTTTGACAACCTAAAACCCAAAATTCAAAGATTAGTTTCTTTACAGAAGACTTATTTAACAAGTATTCTCTCCGAGGCAAAAGGTTTAATCAAAGATTCAGATAATGAAAGAGGTGGTTTTCTTCTTTATAGAGTTTTTAGAGGACTGCCAAAAAATAAGGCATTAATTAAATTTTTAAGTGAAGAAGGGGTTAAACAGACACTTCAAAAAACTGAGAATTTTTATATGCAAGATAACAATAGGGAAATGCATCAAATTGATGAAGAACTTTATTTTACAATAGATGAAAAAAACAATCAGATTGAACTAACAGATAAGGGGATTAATACACTCTCGGAAGATCTTGACGATAAAGACTTTTTTATAATGCCCAATATCTCAACTGAAATTGCAACAATAGAGAGTAAAGGTTTATCTTCAGAAGATGAAGCTAAAGAGAAGAATGATCTATTCAATGATTTCAATATCAAAAGTGAGAGAATTCATAGTATTAATCAATTACTCAAAGCCTTTACTTTATTTGAGAAAGATGTAGAATATGTTGTTGTAGAAAACAAAGTAATGATAGTTGATGAGCAGACTGGAAGAATAATGGACGGTAGAAGGTACTCTGATGGACTTCATCAGGCAATTGAGGCCAAAGAAAATGTGAAAATTGAGTCGGCTACTCAGACTTTCGCCACAATTACACTTCAAAATTATTTTAGATTATATTCTAAACTTTCTGGAATGACGGGAACTGCAGTTACAGAGGCAGGTGAATTCTGGGAAATTTATAAGCTTGATGTAACTGAAATTCCAACTAATAAACCTTTAGCTAGAAAAGATCAAGATGATTTAATTTATAAATCTAAACGTGAAAAATATAATGCAATAATTGAAGAGGTGATTGATTTGAGAAATAATAAAAGGCCAGTACTAATAGGTACAACTTCGGTTGAAATCTCAGAATTACTTAGTAAAATGCTAAATAGAGCAAATGTAAACCACAATGTTCTTAATGCAAAACTTCACAAAAAAGAGGCAGATATCGTTACTGAAGCTGGAAAACCAGGGGTTGTAACCATTGCTACAAATATGGCTGGTAGAGGAACTGATATTAAGCTAAGTCAAGATGTAATTGATGCAGGTGGATTAGCTATTATTGGAACCGAGAGACATGATTCAAGAAGAGTAGATAGACAGCTTAGAGGTAGATCAGGAAGACAAGGAGACCCTGGTAGTTCTCAATTTTATGTTTCTTTTGAAGACAATTTAATGAGATTATTTGGTCAAGACAGAGTTTCTAATATTATGGATCGAATGGGACTAAAAGATGGAGAAAATATTCAGCACCCAATGGTTACTAAATCAATTGAAAGAGCTCAGAAAAAAGTTGAAGAGAACAACTTTGGAATAAGAAAAAGACTACTTGAGTATGATGATGTTATGAATTCCCAAAGAAATATTATTTACACTTTAAGAAAAAATGCTCTTAAAGGAGACAGGCTTCAAATTGATATCTCAAATATAATGTTTGATACAATAGAAGAGATTGTTAGAGAGAATAAGAGTGTGAATAATTTTAAAAACTTTGAATTTGAACTCATAACAACCTTTTCAATGACTTCTCCGATTAATGAAGACGAATTCAGTGAATCTAGCGAAGAAGATTTAATTGAATCACTTTACGAAGAATTAAATAAGTTTTACAAAAATAAAAAAGAATTAAATAGAGCACTTGCATTTCCTGTAATTAAGAATGTTTATGAAAATAAATCAAACTCTTTTAAAAGAATTGTTGTTCCTTTTACTGATGGTAAAAAAGTCATAAATATTGTAACTGATTTAAAAAAAGCATTTGATACCAACGCTGAAAGTCTTATTGATGATTTTGAAAAAAATATTTCTCTAGCAATAATTGATGAAAAATGGAAAAACCATTTAAGAAAAATGGATGAGTTAAAACAATCTGTGCAATTAGCAGTTCATGAACAAAAAGACCCATTACTAATATATAAATTCGAAGCATATGAGTTATTTAAAACAATGATCCATATACTAAACAAAGAATTATTATCATTTTTATTTAAGTCAAATCTTCCTAACAATCAAAGCAACATCAAAGATGCTTCAACTAACTCATCTGGCAATAATAATTATCAAACATCAAAAGAAGAGAGCCTTAATAGTGACGAACTAGCAGAAAGAGCCAGGAGAGTTGGTGCTAGTGCAAGTCAACAGAATCAGAGGGTTGAAACAATTACCAGAGAAGTCCCAAAAATTGGTAGAAACGAAAAAGTAGAGATCAAAAACAATGATACTGGTGAGCTCAAAACCATGAAATTTAAACAGGCAGAAAAATTACTCTTGACTGGTGAATGGTCAATAAATAGTTAATTCTTTTAAAAATATTTTTAGTTTATTTTCTAAAAAATATCAATATGATATTTTTTATAGGGATTTTTTGTCAAATTAATAAATATATTTTTTTTAACTTTTCTTTAGAACATAAACTTTCATATTTTTAACAAGTTTGAATTTGACTATCATAAATGAAGCTAAAAAATCAAGGTTTATATTTATCTGAATTCGAGCATGATAATTGCGGCGCTGGATTCATATGTAGCCTAAATGGCGAAAGAACCAACTCTATTATTGGCAAAGCTCTTAACATACTTTCTTGTCTTGAGCACAGGGGTGCTGTAAGCTCTGATGGTAGAACGGGAGACGGTGCAGGTATTTTAATTGAGATTCCACACAGTTTTTTTTCTAAAAAATGTGATTTTCCCCTTCCAGAACCTAATAATTACGCAGTTGGAATGGTTTTTTTACCCAAAAGCGTAAACCAATCAAACCATTGTATTGAAGTTTTTGAAAATGAGATTATTAAACAAAACCTAAAAGTATTAGGATGGAGAAATGTTCCTACTGATTCAAAAGTTGTTGGATCAATCGCAAGTAAATCCCAACCTGAAATAAAGCAAGTATTTATAACTTCAAAAGATAAAGAAGTCAACGAAACTAATTTGAATATCAAATTATTTAAAGCTAGAAAAATTGCAGAGAATATAATATACTCTTCTGAACTATCTGAAAAAGAATACTTTTATTTTTCAAGCCTTAGTACTAAAACAATCATATACAAGGGGTTATTAGTACCTGAAGACATTGAAAGATTTTACATAGATCTTAAAGATTCATTACTTGTTACTAAGCTTGCACTTGTTCACCAAAGATTTTCCACAAATACTTTTCCAACATGGGATTTAGCTCAACCATTTAGATACATGTGTCATAATGGAGAGATCAACACTTTCAAAGGAAATATAAGCAGAATGAGGTCTAGAGAGGAACTGTTTAAATCAAACAATATTTCTGATGAAGAAATGTCTAAAATTCTTCCCGTCATCGTCCCAAATAAATCAGATTCGGCTTCAATGGATATGGTCGTTGAACTTCTACTAATGACAGGAAGATCTTTACCAGAGGTGATGATGATGCTAGTTCCTGAGGCATGGGAAAAACATAATTCAATGGATGTCGATAAAAAAGCATTTTATGAATACAATAGTTGCATAATGGAGCCATGGGATGGACCCGCATCAATACCTTTTACAGATGGAAAATATATAGGTGCACTTCTTGATAGAAATGGTCTAAGACCATCAAGATTTACCGTCACTAAAGATGGGTATGTTGTAATGTCTTCTGAGACAGGTGTTGTAGAAATTGAACCAAAAAATGTATTATCACATGGTCGACTTGAGCCTGGAAAAATATTTCTAGTTGACATGGAAGAAGGGAAAATTGTTAATGATGAAGAGATAAAATCTCAAATAGTGTCAAAGAAACCTTATAGGAAATGGGTTAATAACAATATATTACAATTAAAAGATGTTCCATACACAGGGAATAGAACTCCCAATGAAAAGATTAAGTTTGAGACAAGATTAAAAATTTTTGGATATACCAAGGAAGACTTTAAGAAGATTATAATTCCGATGAGTATCTCTGCTAAGGAATCTATTGGTTCTATGGGTATTGATACTCCCCTTGCTGTTTTATCAAATAAGCCTCAGCTATTATATAACTATTTCAAGCAACTTTTTGCCCAAGTTACAAATCCCCCACTAGACGGAATTCGTGAAGAAATTATAACAGATACAAGTCTATCCATTGGAAAAAATTACAATATTTTTGAAGTCACCGAGGAACATTGTATTAATTTGAACATTAATAATCCCATTATTTCTAATGAGGATTTAGATAAGATTAAGTACATACAACACAAAAATTTTAAATCAAAATCGATTGAATGTCTTTATAAATCAAAAATGGGGCACAATGGAATTGAGGAATCTCTAGATAATATAGTTGATGAAATTGAAAGTTATATAGATGAGGGGGTAAACATAATTATTTTGAGTGATAGAAATGTGACAAAGAAAATGTCTCCTATTCCAATATTGCTTGCTTGCTCTTTTGTTCATCAAACAATGATTAAAAAGAAAAAAAGATCAAAATTTGGCATTATAATAGAGTCTGCTGAACCAAGAGAACCTCATCATTTTTCTATGCTTTTTGGTTTTGGTGCTAGTGCAATTAATCCATACTTAGTAAATGAAATCATCGATTACCACCATGAATTAGGTTTTATAAAAGATATTTCTAAAGGAAAGGCTATCTCTAATTTTAATGATGCTACAGCTAAAGGGATATTAAAAGTCATGAATAAAATAGGTATATCTACTCTTAATTCTTATAGAGGATCTCAAATATTCGAAGCACTTGGATTAAAAACAAATTTCATTAATAAATATTTTAAAAATACCCCTACTAGAATTGAAGGTGTCGGTCTTTACGTAATTGAAAAAGAAATCAGTCAAAGAATAAAACATGCTTTTAACTCATCTTCAGACTTTATCTCAATTAGAACAGGAGGTGATTATAGATGGAGAAGAGATGGTGAGAGCCATATGTTGAATCCCAACACAATATCAAAACTTCAAAATTCTGTTAGACAGGAAAGCTATTCCTCTTACAAAGAGTTTTCAAAATTAGTAAATGATCAAGAAGAACAATTAATGACAATTAGAGGTTTATTAAAATTTGTAGATTATAATCCAATACCAATCGAAGAAGTTGAGCCGTGGACAGAAATTGTAAAAAGATTTAAGACTGGTGCAATGTCTTATGGTTCTATAAGTAAAGAAGCGCATGAAAATTTAGCTATAGCTATGAATCGTATTGGTGGAAAAAGTAATTCTGGAGAAGGAGGAGAAGATAGTGAAAGATTCAAAAGAGATGAAAACGGAGACCTAAGAAATAGTGCAATAAAACAGGTTGCATCCGGTAGATTTGGAGTTAGCTCATATTATCTGACGAATGCTGATGAAATACAGATTAAAATGGCTCAAGGAGCAAAACCTGGAGAAGGCGGTCAATTACCTGGTCCGAAGGTCAACCCTTTAATTGCAAAAGTTAGAAATTCTACTCCATTTGTTGGGTTAATTTCTCCTCCTCCTCATCATGATATTTATTCAATTGAAGATTTAGCTCAACTGATTTTCGATCTAAAAAATGCAAACAGAAAAGCAAGAATTAATGTGAAACTTGTCTCAGAGGTAGGTGTTGGTACAATTGCTGCTGGTGTTGCAAAAGCCAAAGCTGATGTTATACTAATATCTGGATATGATGGCGGAACGGGTGCATCACCTTTAACATCTTTGCGACATGCTGGTCTCCCATGGGAATTAGGGATTGCAGAGGCACAACAAACATTAGTTATTAATAATTTAAGGAGTAGAGTTGTACTTGAATGTGATGGTCAACTCAAAACAGGAAAAGATGTTGCTGTAGCTTGCCTTTTAGGTGCAGAAGAGTTTGGATTCTCTACTGCTCCTCTTGTGGCTTCTGGATGTATTATGATGAGAGCATGCCACTTAAATACCTGTCCTGTTGGTATTGCAACTCAGGATCCAGATCTAAGAAAAAACTTTAAAGGTAAACCTGAACACGTAATTAATTACATGTATTTTGTTGCACAAGAATTAAGAGAGATTATGGCAAATCTTGGTTTCAGAACTATGGATGAGATGATAGGTCAAACTCAAAAATTAAAACCCAAAGAAGGTTTTGAAGACTATAAAATAAAGGGTATTAATTTAGATAAGGTTTTATACAGACCAATTAATGAAGATGGATACCCAATAAAAAACACAAAAAAACAAGATCATAACCTTGATAATGTTCTTGATTTTAAGATACTAGAATCCGCTAAACTATCTATTAATAAGAAAGTAAAATCTTCTTTTGAATTTAAAATTAAAAACACTGATAGATCTGTTGGGGCACTTATTAGTAATGAAATATCAAAATTGCATGGAATTAACGGACTACCTAAAAATACTTTAAGTATCAATTTTAGAGGTTCTGCTGGTCAAAGTTTTGGAGCATTTGCAGTCAAAGGAATCAGAATGACAGTTATTGGGAATACTAATGACTATTTTGGAAAAAGCCTCTCTGGAGCAATTTTATCAGTAAAAATCCCAGAAGAGTCAACTTTTGAATCTGATAAAAATATAATTACAGGTAATGTTGCATTATATGGAGCAACTTCAGGTGAAGCATACATCAATGGGATTGCTGGTGAGAGATTTTGTGTAAGAAATTCTGGTGCTAATGCTGTTGTTGAGGGTGTTGGAGATCATGGATGTGAATATATGACAGGAGGAAATGTTTTGATTTTAGGCGAGGTAGGTAGAAATTTTGGAGCAGGTATGAGTGGAGGTATAGCATACATATTAAAGACTCCAAATTTTTCCGACAAAAACTTTAATATGGAAATGATAAATTTTGAAAAAATAGATAGTCAAGACTCTGATTTCATATACAGTTTATTAAAAAATCATTATTCAAATACAGCTAGTAAAATAGCTGAAAATCTTATATCTAATTGGAATTCAAATAAGAAAAGCTTCATAAAGATTATGCCGATTGAATATAGAGCTGCTTTGGAAAAATTAAAAGAAGAAAAAATTAATCAACTAATTAATTAAATGGGGAAAGTTAAAGGTTTTAAAGAGTTTGTTAGAATTGATGAGAAATATCTTCCTATAAGGAATAGACTTAAAAATTATAATGAATTTACCTTAGATGTTAAAAAATCTGAACTGGAGAATCAATCTGCAAGATGTATGGACTGTGGGGTACCTTTTTGTCATAGTGGATGTCCACTAGGAAATATGATTCCTGATTTCAATGACTTAGTTTACAATAAAAAATGGGAAGATGCACTTGAAGTCCTTCACTCAACAAATAATTTTCCTGAATTTACAGGAAGACTATGTCCTGCTCCATGTGAAGCATCTTGTGTTCTAGGAATTATCGATCCACCTGTGTCAATTGAATTAATTGAAAAAAATATTATTGAAGAAGGTTTTAAAAATGAATGGATAAAACCAATTAAGCCTGAAATTAAAACAGGAAAAAAAATTGCTATAATTGGTTCTGGACCGGCTGGACTTGCTGCTTCTCAGCAATTGAATTCAGTTGGACATAATGTTACTGTATTTGAAAGAGATAATAAAATAGGTGGACTATTAAGATATGGTATACCTGATTTTAAATTAGAGAAAAATATCATTGATAGAAGAGTTAATATTTTGAAAGAGGAAGGGATTAAATTTAAGTGTAACATTAATGTTGGTAAGGATATTACAATAGAAGAATTACAGGAAAAATTTGATGCAGTTTTAATCTCTACAGGATCCACAAAAAAACGCTCATTAGATATTCCAGGAAGTGATTTACATGGAATTGAGCAAGCTATGGATTTTTTAACTCACAATAATAAGTTTGTTGACAATCAAATAAATGCACATTTGGATAGATTTAATGCAAAAGATAAAGATATAATTGTTATTGGTGGAGGAGACACTGGTTCAGATTGTATTGGTACATCAAACAGACATGGAGCAAATAGTGTTATAAATTTTGAATTATCAGATAAACCTGGTAAGAATAGAGATTCCTCTAATCCTTGGCCATACTGGCCATTTACACTGAAAACAACTTCATCTCATCAAGAGGGTGTCAGCAGAGAATGGAGTATTTTAACAAAAAAATTTATTGGAGATAAATATAATAACATAACAGGCATTGAGACAGTCAATGTTGAAGTTGATAAGGTTACAGGAAAATTTACTGAAATTCCTGACAGTAGTAAAACTTGGAAGTGTGATATGGCAATTTTAGCGTTAGGGTTTACTGGTCCGGAAGAAGTTCTTCCAAATCTTCTAAATATTGATATGAATAATAGGGGCAATATATCTTCAAATTCCGACTATCAAACCAAAAAAAATAATATTTTTACTGCAGGTGATTGTCGAAGAGGTCAATCATTGATTGTTTGGGCAATTTCTGAAGGTAGAGAAGCTTCTTATCATATTGACAAATATCTTATGGGTAAATCAAATCTTTCAAGAAAGAACTCACACGGAGACTTATAAAGATTATTTAAAAAATATGAATACAAAGGAAGACAAAATTAAGTTCCTAGTATTTTCGGCTGCCTACCCTTATAGGGGTGGTATTTCAGACTCAACTCACTCATTATGTAATGAGTTAATTAATTCAGGAGTTAATACAGAAGTATGGACGTTTACTCTTTTATATCCTAGTTTTTTGTTTCCAGGAAAATCTCAGTATAGCAACGAAGAATATGACCAAAAATTTAAAATACACAGGCTAATTAATACTGTAAATCCATTTAACTGGATTAAAATATCTAAAATGGCTAATGAAGTTATGCCTGACTCAATAATTTTTAGATACTGGTCCCCTATTTTAGTTCTTCCATATTTTTTTATTGGTTTATTTTTAAATAAGGAGATAAAAGTAATTGGGCTTATTGATAACTGGGATAATCATGAAAAAGTACCATTTGAGAAATTACTACGTAATTTTTTTTTAAATACATGCGATAAATTTATTTCAATGTCAGAAAATGTTGGAATGCAGGTTAAAAAATCTACTAATAAAAAAGTTTTATCTCTATTCCATCCAATTAATTTAAATCTACCTAATCCGGAAGATAAAAAAAAAGCAAAAATTAACTTAGAACTCAATGACAAAATTTATATAAGTTTTATTGGTCTAATTAGAGAATATAAAGGATTAGAGACTCTAATAAGGAGTATGAAATTGATAGATAGAAATGATATAAAATTAATAATTGCAGGAGAATTCTATGAACCAGTAGATAAGTATTTAAATTTGATAAATGACCTTGATTTAAATGATAAAATCATTATAAATGATAGGTTTTTGGACTCTAAAATGATCAGAGATTATATATGTGCCAGTGATCTAATTATTCAACCATATTTAAAAGCTAGTCAAAGTGGAATTACCCCATTATGTTATTATTATGGGACTCCCTCAGTTGTTTCTAACATTGAGGGTTTGAAAGAAATTATTCTTAGAGATAAAAGTGGTGCAATTTTTAAAAAAACAGCTGAAAATCTATCAACAGTAATATTAGAATCTTTAGTGGAAGAAAAAAATAACCTTTACAGACAAAATATTAAAAAATCAAAAGCAAAGTACTCTTGGCTAAGTTTTATCAAAGAACTTCAAAAACTTTAGATATACATAACTATACATAATTATTCCTACACAAATACCAAAAGAACTTCCAACTATAATATCAATTGGAAAATGTACACCTAGATATATTCGACTATACGAAATTAGCGATGCATAAATCATAGTTATTATAATTATATATCTAATTCTATTTTTAAATAAAAGACCAAAGAAAATAGCTAAAGAAAAAGAATTAGAAGCGTGTGCTGAAAAAAAACCATATTTTCCACCACAATTTTCTTTAACAAGTCTTAAAGAATCCTTTATAGATTCATCATAGCAAGGTCTTAAACGTTGAAAAGAATCTTTAAAGATATTAGCTCCTTGATCAGTAATAGTTATCATCAAAGCGATTATAGATAAAAGGTAAAAGATATATAAAAATTTGGGACGTGTTTTTTGAATGTAAAAGAGTAAAGAAAATAAAAATAAATACATCAAAATATTTGCCTCTATCATTGATAGGCTTATCCAAAAGGTATCAAATTTTGGTGTTCCTAAATTATTTAAAAACAAAAATAATTTAGAGTCTAGTTTTAATATTTCTTCAATCATTCAGTCTTATTGTTTTCTTTGAAAGGTAATTAAATCTAAGAAATAGGAAAAGAGATGAACAAAACAGTCCAGTCATTAACCCAATCCATATTCCAACTACTGAAAGACTTGTATAAAAACCCAAAAAATATGAAGTTGGGAAACCTATTAAGCCATATGAAAGAAATATAATCATGGCTGGCTTATTTACATCTTGCATACCTCTTAGCGCACCTAGAACTACAGCCTGAATACCATCAAATAATTGAAAAACTCCTGCAATTATTAAAAGTTTTGATGAGACTTGAATAACTTCATTAACATCAGTAAGATTTTTTGAATCACCAGGGTCTAAGTAAAGTAATGGTAAATAATCATTAAAAATTAAAAATATTAAACAGAAAAATATATCTATAATTATTATTAAAAGTAAAGTGGAAAGAGCAACTTCTCTTAATTTAATAAAGTTCATCATTCCCCTTTGATTTCCTACTCTTATCATTGCTGCAACTCCAACTCCCAGAGCTACCATATATGTCATAGAAGCTAGGTTAAGAGCAATTTGATTTGCAGCTTGAGAATTTTTCCCAATTATACCTGCCATCCAAACTGCAGAAATAAAGAAAGCAACTTCAAAAAAGCTATGCAATGCAGATGGTAATCCTAGATATATAATCTTTTTTACTCTTTGAATTTGAACTTTTGAAGGAAAAAATCTCTTTATATATTTTGATAGCTTTTTATGTAATTTCAAATAGATAACTATAAATGTTAACATACATAGTCTAGAAATGAGCGTGCCAATTGCTGCACCTTCAACACCAAGCTCAGGAAATATCCAAAGGCCAAAAATTAAAAAGAAATTTAGAATAACATTTATTACATTTCCCAATAGAGTTGAGTACATAGCTGCTTTAGTGAAGGATAAACCATCAGCAAATTGTCTAAATGATTGAAAAGTTACTATTGATATTAATGAAAATGATACCCAAAATAAATATGGAGAAGCTAATTCAACCACTTCAATTGGTTGGTTCATAGAGTATAAAAGTTTTCTATTCGAAAAGACTACTGTAAAAAGAATTAAACCAAGTATTAAACAAATCAAAAAACTATGTTCAAAGATTCTAGATATATCATTATCTTTTTTTGCACCATCAGCCTCAGCAATCAAAGGGGTTATAGCCTGTGAAAATCCAATTCCAATTGACATCGCAATAAATACAAAACTGTTTCCTAATGAAATTGCTGCTAATTCAGCTGTACCAAGCTGTCCTACCATTACATTATCTATAAACTGAACAAAAGTATGCCCAAGCATACCAATCATAACTGGGTAGGCAAGTTTTAAATTATACTTAAACTCTCTAGTGTAACTAGAGATTCCCTTAAGTACTATTCTCATTATTATAGTTTATAGTTATCAATTAAGTAGACTAATGCCGTCATTGCTGCTGCACCAAGTTCCAATTCACGTTTATTAATTTTATCAAACGTGTCTGATGCAGCATGATGATAATCAAAATATCTTTGTGGATCTGGCCTAAATCCTGCTAGAATAACTTTATTATCCTTTAGAGGCCCTATATCTGCACCACTACCATCCATAATAAAATTATCAATTCCATATTGTTTAAATAAGCTTTCATAGATCTTCAAACTATTAAACTCACTTTCTGTTGTATCAAAACTAAAAGCTCTAGGAGTGAATCCACCAGCATCAGACTCCAAAGCAAAAAAATGTGACTCTTTATTAATTTTTGCAAGCTCAGCATATTTATTTGCCCCTCTCAAACCATTCTCTTCATTTGCAAATAGTACGACTCTGATAGTTCTTTTAGGTTTGTAATTTAAAACCTTTAAAATTCTTAAAACTTCCATTGACTGAACTATTCCAGCGCCATCATCATGGCTTCCATCTCCTAGATCCCAAGAATCTAAATGGCCACCTACAAGGATTATTTCATTAGCTTTCTTAGATCCATCAATTTGACCAATTACATTGTAAGATAAAACATCAGGAAAATTTTTAGAGTTTTGTCTAAAAAAAAATTTAATATTAGGGTTTAATGATAGCATAGAACTGAGAAGTTCTGCACCATTAACACTAATCGCAGCAGCTGGAATTCTTTCGTTTAATGTAAGCCCTTCATAGTACATTGATCCGGTATGTGGATAATCATCTAATGTTGTTGTCATTGACCTTACAATAACACCTACAGCTCCAAATTTTGCAGCTTTAGCTGCACCTTGAGTTCTTTGATTCACACTTCCACTGTAAGCTTGAAAGGTATTTATTATAGTTGGGTCCATTCTTCTGTTAAAGAAAACAATTTTTCCACTTATTGAATCTTTTCCTATACTGGCCAACTCATCAAATGATTTTACCTCCACTACATTTGCTGATATTCCAATCGAGGGTGTTGATATTGAACCTCCTAATGCAGCTATTGGAACTGAAATTGTATTTCCAGGAGTTGATTCAATATGTGCATATTCAGGTGCACCTCTAATCCATTTTGGAGTCATTACTGGCTGAAGCCAGACTGAATCTAATCCAATTAGATTTAGTTCTTCTTTTCCCCATTTTACTGATCTTTCATAATTAATTGAACCAGATAACCTCCCTCCTATTTGATTAGAAAGATAATCAAGTCTTTCATATGATTCTCCATTTGATAAAGCTTCATCATATATTTCATTTATAAATTGTGAATGGTTATTTAAATCTTGAGAGTACATATAGCATGAAGACACAACTACTATAGTATAGATTAAATACTTCATATAATTTTATTTTTTTGAAGCAAAAAGGTTTATATCATCTTTTGTAATTGGGTTACCACCTAGGATAATTAATCTTTCAATTACATTTCTAAGTTCTCTTACATTTCCTGACCAATTATATTCTTCTAATAATTTAAGAGAGTCTTTATTGAACTCTTTGGTCTCAATTCCTTGCTCTTTGGAAATAAATTTAGAAAAATGTGAAACTAAAATAGGTATATCAGATTTTCGTTTACTAAGTTCAGGGACTTCAATTAGAATCACAGCTAATCTATGATATAAGTCTTCTCTAAAATTACCATTTTCAATTTCTTTTTTTAAATCCTTATTTGTTGCCGCAATTACTCTAACATCAACAGGGATGTCTTTTTGACTACCAACTCTTTGAATTTTATTTTCTTCCAACGCTCTTAAAACCTTTGCTTGAGCAGCCAGACTCATATCACCTATTTCATCAAGGAATAAAGTTCCATTATTTGCAGCTTCAAACTTCCCCTGTCTATCTTTTACAGCAGATGTAAATGAACCTTTTAAGTGTCCAAACAACTCACTCTCAATAAGTTCTGATGGAATTGCAGCACAGTTTACTTCAATGAATGGAGATTTATTTCTACTACTTCTCTCATGTATATTGTGAGCTACCAATTCTTTACCTGTTCCACTTTCACCGGTAATTAATACTCTTGCCTCTGTTTTAGCTACTTTATCAACCATAGAGTGAATCTCCATTATAGGTTTGGATTTACCAATAATCTCATACTTCTTGGCAACTTTTTGTCTAAGTAATTTATTTTCAGTTACTAGCTCCTTTTTTTCAAGTGCATTTCTAACTGAATTAATGAGTCTATTTAGATCAGGTGGTTTAGAGATAAAGTCATAAGCTCCTAGTTTCATTGACTCAACTGCTGTCTCAATATTTCCATGACCTGTTAGCATGATAAAAGGCAAAGCAGTATTGGTCTTTCTAGTCCTCTGAAGAAGCTCAATACCATCAACCTTTGGCATCTTTATATCACAAAGTACTAAGTCAAAAGATTCTTTTTTGATTAAATCAATACCTTTTTTGCCATCAGAAGCCTCTTGAATTTCAAAACTTGAGTCTTCATCAGATAATATCCTTACCAACACTCTTCTTATAGGTTCTTCATCTTCAATTATCAGGATTTTACTCATTTCAAGTTTATTAGAGTATCTAAGATAAAATTATTTATGCAAACATGTCTCGTACTTTTTCAAAAAAGGACTTGTCTGTTTTGTTGGGGTTTGGTTTAAAATTATCATCGTTCAGCATTTCTTTAAAAAAATCTTTTTGTTTTTTATTTAAGGTTTTTGGTGTCCAGATATTGACATGTACAAGTAGATCACCTTTTGAATAACCGTTTAAATCTGGAATACCTTTATTTCTGAGTCTAAGAGTTTTTCCTGATTGTATCCCTGACTCAAGTTTAATCCTTACTTTTCCGTCAATAAGATGAATATCTTTTGAAACTCCCAATGCAGCCTCAGATATACTTATATATAAATCATAATGAAGATGTTTTCCTTCTCTTGTGAAATTGTTATCAGTAGATTCTTCTATAAGCACTAAAAGATCTCCCGAGATTCCATTTGGATTATTGGAGTCATTACCTTTTCCTGATACTTTAAGCTGCATGCCTTCCTCAACCCCAGCAGGTATATTTATTGATACTGTTTCCTCTGAATTTAGCATACCATTAGAATCGGTTCCTGGACCTCTAGAAATAATTGATTGACCAGATCCTCCACATGATGTACATATGGATGATGACTGCATCCTTCCTAGAATTGTATTTGTTACTCTAGTTACTTGTCCTGTTCCATTACAATTATTACATGTTGAAAATCTTGAATCAGTAGATAATACTTTTCGTTTGACTTTAATTTTTTTGTCAACCCCGTTTATTATCTCATCTAAAGTTAATTTTACTCTAATTCTGAGATTAGATCCTTTCGAAACTCTCTGACCACCACCACCAAATCCACCAAAGGATGAGCCAAAAGCACTCCCAAAAATATCACCAAATTGACTAAAAATATCATCCATATTCATTCCACCGCTTCCAAAGCCACCAGCACCGTCAAAAGCACTATGTCCAAATTGATCATATTTTGATTTTTTATTTGGATCACTAAGAACCTCATAGGCTTCTGCTGCTTTTTTAAAATTAGCTTCAGCACTTTTGTCACCTGGATTTTTATCAGGATGATATTGAATTGCTTTTTTTCTGTAAGCTTTTTTTATTTCAGATGCAGAGGCTGACTTTGATACTCCTAAAATTTCATAATAATCTTCTTTCATATCTTATTTATTGGGCAACAACTACTTTTGGATATGTGATAATGTTATCCTCAATTTTATATCCACCTTGTATTATATCAATAATTTTTCCTTTTTGACTATCCTCCTGTGCAGGAATTTGACTAATAGCCTCATGGATTTCAGCATCAAAAACATCTCCAACATTAACCTCAATCTCGATAAGACCTTGATTTTTCAAAGTTTCATTAAATTTATTGTAGATTAGATTAATTCCCTGGTCGTCTGAATTTGACCCTTCTTGTGAAATTGCTCTTTTAAAATCTTCGAGAACTGGAACTAAGCTTGACAAAACATCTTTCCCTGCAGTTTTAAAAAGCTCAACTCTTTCCCTTGCAGTCCTTCTCTTATAATTCTCAAATTCAGCAAATAACCTAATATATTTTTCCTTCTCTAGTTTCAAACTTTCATTGAGTTCTTTTATGGAAGGAGATTTCTTCTTTGAGGAGACTTTTGAAGCCTTTTTATTATTGGAGGACTTTTTGGTCATATTTTTTTACTTATATACTGCAATTTTTTTGCCATATCGAATTTATGTCAGAATGTCATATTTTATCGGATAAGTCTTTTACAGCTAAATCGATTTTAGAGAATTTAAAAACATAATCATTTAGTCTTTCGGATCTCACTTTTTGACTTGATAAAACTAACTCAGACATTTCACCAAAAAAAGTCTTAACTATAAAAGTTGGAATATTTGGAAATATAACTTTTGAATTATTATTAAGCGCAATTATTCTTAATAAATCTTTTTGAATTACTGGATTAGGTGAGACTAAGTTGATTATACCCTTTTCATTATTTTCAATAGATCTTAAAAAAATTGTTGAAACATCATCTATATGAATCCATGACTGCCATTGTTTACCAGTACCAAGAGGAGATAATAAGAATAGCTTGGAGAGGTTTTTTGAAATCTTAAAAAGTCCACCACAATTTGAAAGCACTAAACCTAATCTCAAAATAGAAAATGAAATTTCTGGAAGTATTTTTTCATAATCTCTAACTTTAGACTCCCATTTAATCACTACTTGATTTATAAATGAGCTTGGTATATCAACTCCATGTTCTTCAGTAGAAACAACTGACGGCAAATTACTGTAGGCAGCAATTCCTGAAGCACTTACAAAAGACTTAATTTTAATATTTCTATCTTTTATTTGACTTAAAATAAATGAGGTGGATTCCACTCTACTATCTAAAATTTTAGATTTGTTCTTATTTGTCCAAAAACAAAAAACATTATAACCAGACAGATTAATTACTGAGTCAACACCATCAAAACATTTATAATCAATTTTTTTTAATCTTGGATCCCAGTAATAATATTTTACACCATTCTCATCAGAAGGAAGCTTTTTATTTCTTGTTAGTACATTTACCTGGTAGTTTTTTGATAGGGCAAGTTTAGCTATATTTTGACCTAAGGTTCCTGAACCTCCTGTTATTAGTAGCTTCATATTATTTTTTTATTTATCTTTCGCATTATATGGAAATCAATAGATCAAACAGCACAAAAATAAAAGATGTTAACTTCAATTCTATAAAATTTGGAGAAATTTTTACTGACCATATGTTTGAGTGTAATTTCAAAAATGGTCAATGGGAATCTCCAACAATAAGACCATATGAATCTCTGATTCTTGACCCATCAACCCATGTTTTCCATTATGGACAAGCTATTTTTGAGGGAATGAAAGGATATAAAGATAAAGCCGATCAACTTTGGCTTTTTAGACCTTTGGAAAATTATAATAGGTTAGAAAAATCATGTATTAGGATGAATATTCCAGTACTTCCAAAAAAATATTTTTTTGATGGGCTAAATAATATAATGAAAATTGAAAAAGATTGGGTGTCTAGTGAGAAAGGCTCATCATTGTATATTAGGCCTTTCATTTTCTCATCATCTGAAATGTTAGCTGCTAGCCCATCACTTGACTATAAATTTCTAATTATTTGTTCACCTGGTGCTTCATATTATTCAAAATCTTTAAGTGTTTATATAGAAGATAAATTTAGTAGAGCTGCACCTGGTGGTGCTGGATATGCCAAGGCTGCAGGTAATTATGGAGCTGCATTTTACCCTACATCATTAGCTATGGCTAAAGGATTTGACCAAGTTGTATGGACTGATTCAACTAATCATCAAAAAATTGAAGAAGTGGGTACTATGAGTATTGCATTTAGAATAAATGATAAGCTTGTTACTCCCTTAACAAGTGATACTATATTGGACGGAGTTTCAAGGAAAACAGTGATCCAAGTTGCTAAAGACATTGGTATTGATGTTGAAGAGAGAGACATAACTGTAAAAGAATTAATTAAAGAGTATAATCAAGGCTCCTTAAAAGAAATATTTGGCTGCGGAACTGCAGCAGTAATTGCTAAAATTTCATCATTTGGATATAAAGCGGATAAGTTTAAACTTGAAACTATAGCTGATAGCTATGCTGATAAGATTAAAGATTCTATTGTTAACATCCAACAAAATTTAGCTGAAGATACACATGGCTGGAGATATAAGGTTGAAGAATAATTTAACTATCTAATATATCTTTAATATTAGGCTTGAAGTAATTTGGGCCTTTTAATATTTTACCATCTTTTCTTATAACAGGTTCTCCATCAATACTAAGCTTGCTCATATTACTTTTTTGTATTTCATTAAATACCTCTACAATTTTATCCTGAAGTCCATGAGCAAGAATTGTACCACATAGAATGTATAATTTATCCCCTAATGCATCTGCTATTTCAACCAGATCTTTTCTCTTAGCAGCCTCTAAATATTCATTATTTTCTTCTTGCATGAGTCTATATCTTAATTCAACAATTGAATCATCAAGATCAGCTTCTTGAGTTTCAGAGTATTCTATTTTAAAAGCTTTGTTAAATTCCTTAACAGCATCAATGGCATTAGTTATCATAATTATTAAATTTACATAATAAAAGTTTAATAAAATTAGTTAATGTTTACCAAAGGACAGCTTATTTTTGCCATAATATTTGTAATTCTATTCTCGATAATTATTGGCTATTCATATGTAAAAGATTCAAACATAAATAAGGTATATTATAAGAACTCATATGTGATTCTTATAATATTTATTGTTTTTATATCGATCATTGCTGCTTATAGTAATTTATTTAGATAATGAGAGAATTCCTATTAGTTTTCATAGGTGGTGGATTAGGCTCAGCATTAAGATTTATGTTCAATAGACTTATGCCTAACGGATCTTTTCCATATTCAACACTTACTGTTAATATGATCGGAAGTTTTCTAATAGGTGTAATAATAGGTTATCTAATTAGTAATAATATGTTAAAGTCAGATTATTATTACTTTTTAATAATAGGTATTTGTGGTGGACTTACTACATTTTCTGCTTTTTCTCTCGAGAACCTAAACTTACTTAAGTCTAATGATATAATTAATTCAATTTTATATATTTTAATTAGTGTGTTTTTTTGTATTGTTTTAGCTTATGTTGGATTTACACTTATAAACAAAATTTTAAATTAAAATGAAAAAACTTATCACATTATTAATTTTCATACTCTTTTTCACTCATCTTTATGCTCAGGAAAAAAAATTTTCTGATGGTCCTTTTGATCAACTTATAATAAGAGGGGCAACACTTATAAATGGAAATGGAAGTCCACCATTGGGACCTGTTGATATAGTAATTGAACAAAATATTATTAAATCGATTAGAAATGTTGGATACCCTGGAGTTGATATTATTGAAAGTAGAAGACCAACCTTAAGCAAAAAAGGAAAGGAAATAGATGCTAAGGGTATGTATGTACTTCCAGGTTTTATTGATATGCATGGACACATTGGCGGTGGTTCTCAGGGTGCTGAACCTGATTATGTTTTTAAGTTATGGCTAAGTCATGGTATAACAACTGTTAGAGAACCTGGTGGACGTGGAATTGATTACAGCATTAATTTAAAGAATAAAAGCAATAATAATGAGATAGTAGCTCCCAGATTGATTATTTATTCAAGATTTGGATCTGGATATGATAAAAAAATAACCTCTCCTGAAATGGCAAGAGAATGGGTAAGGTATAATGCTAAAAAAGGAGCTGACGGAATAAAGTTTTTCGGTGCGGAGCCAAATATAATGAATGCTGCGCTTGAAGAGAATAATAAACTAGGACTAGGATCTGCAATGCATCATGCTCAACTAAATGTAGCAAGATGGAATGTTTTAAATTCTGCTAGAGCTGGTTTAACATCTATGGAACATTGGTATGGTTTGCCTGAAGCACTTTTTGATGATAAAACAATACAGAACTATCCAGCTTATTATAATTACTCAAATGAACAACATAGATTTGAAGAAGCAGGAAAATTATGGGAACAAGCTGCTAAACCATATTCAGATCATTGGAATAATGTAATGGATGAACTAATAGAACTTGATTTCACATTAGATCCAACTTTTAATATTTACGAAGCAAGTAGGGATCTTCACAGAGCAAGAAGAGCAGAATGGCATGAAGAATATACTCTACCTAGTCTATGGGAATTTTATCAACCTAGTAGAATCTCTCATGGATCTTATTGGCATTTTTGGGGTACTGAACAAGAAGTTGCATGGAAGAAAAACTATAATCTCTGGATGACTTTTGTTAATGAATACAAAAATAGAGGTGGTAGAGTGACTACTGGATCAGACTCAGGATTTATTTTTCAATTATATGGTTTTGCATATATACGAGAGCTTGAATTACTCAGAGAAGCTGGGTTTCATCCAATCGAAGTTATAAGAGCCGCAACGCTTAATGGAGCTGAAGCACTAGGTATGGATGATCAAATTGGATCAATTGAAATAGGTAAAAAGGCTGATTTATTAATTATTGAAGAGAATCCACTTGAAAATCTTAAGGTTCTATATGGTACTGGTGCAATAAAGCTCAATGAAAAAAATGAAGCAGTTCGTGTTGGAGGTGTAAAATATACTATAAAAGAAGGGATTGTTTTTGATTCAAAACTTTTACTTAAAGATGTTAAGGAAATGGTTAGGAAAAGTAAAGATGATATAAAATATAAAATATATCAACCAGGTTATAATAAAGATTTTTTGAAAAAAAATAATAAAACTAAAGACTAATTTGATCTATCTAAAAAGTCTAACATCTTCTTATTAAAAATTTCAGGCTTATCAACATTTACTACATGTCCGCAGTTTTGGATTACATATAGTTTAGATTTATTATGAATTTTAACAAGATTTTTTACAGATGGTAAAAACATATAATCTTGATCACCCATAATGTAGTAAATTGGAATTTTAATTTCAATTTGTCTAAAAAATTTAAGCAGTGGCACCAATTCAGTAGTCAACTGAAACCACTTCTTAAATTCTTTTTGATATAATTTTTTTGCTTCATTTACAAATAAGGATCTTGATTCTTTATGATTTTTATTTGGCATAATTATAAATGCTAGCAGCCTGTAAATCCACATATACGGGAGAACTGACTTAGTTGAATTACCTAGGAACATTAATATCTTTGATCTTTGGTTCAACTTCATTATAGCCCCGCCCATAATTAAGGTCTTTACTCTTTCAGGATATTGTTCTGCAAAGTTTCTTATTAGAATGGTACCCAATGATATTCCTACAAAATGAGTTTTATTAATTTTTTCTGCATCAATTACCTCAAGAATATCATTAGTAATTGAATTGAAAGTATATTTTTTTTTAAATGGGTTAATTGGAATTGATTTGGATTTTCCATGACCTCTTAAGTCTAGCAACAAAAGATTATATTTTTTTGAAAAATATTTTATCTGTTTATACCAAATTGTTGAACTTCCACCAGCTCCATGAACAAATGTAATCCATTCTGCATTTTTATTATTTGATATGAATTTAGTATAATGAATCATTATATTTTTTTTAAATACTTTTCCATATCCTTTTGAATTTTTTTTGCTTCCTTTTGAGCCATTTGAGCAAAGTCTGAATTATTTGAAGCATAAATTATTGATCTAGATGAATTTACAATTAACTTTAGACCTTTATCTAAACCATGCTTGCAGATTTCTCCAAGATTTCCACCTTGAGCACCTACTCCAGGTACTAACAGAAATGCGTTTGGAACAATTGTTCTAATTTTGGCAATTTCTTCTGTATTCTTTGCACCTACAACATACATTATTTTTTCGCTATTACACCAGTTTCTTGATGTTTTAATTACCATCTCAAATAATTTAGCAGAATTATTCATTTTCAACTCTTGAAAGTCCTCAGAACCTTTATTTGAGGTCAAAGCTAAAAGAAATACATACTTATCTTCAAATGATAAAAAAGGTTCAACTGAGTCAGAGCCCATGTAAGGCGAAACAGTAATAGAGTCAAAATCTAAATCCTTTAAGAAGGCATTTGCATACATTTTTGAGGTATTACCAATATCTCCTCTTTTTGCATCTGCTATAGTAAAAATTTCAGGATAACTTCTCTTTAAATATTTAGAGATCTTTTCAAGGGATTCATACCCCTTTACTCCATGGGCCTCAAAAAAAGCAATATTAGGTTTATATGCAATGGCGTACTTATTTGTAGAATCTATAATTTGTTTTGCAAATTCAAAAATTGGATCATCATAATTTAACAATGATTTTGGAATTTTATTGATATCAACATCTAGGCCTACACATAAAAAGGACTTTTTTTTAATTATTTGACTTTGAATTTTATTTTTTAACATTATACCTCTCCTGCTTCTTTTAGTCTTTCAGTATTAATGAAGAGTTGAATCTCATCAATTAATTTTGAAACATCTCCATCTAAAATCTTAGGAAGATCATATAGAGTTAATCCTATTCTATGATCAGTAACTCTTCCCTGTGGATAGTTGTAAGTTCTAATTTTTGCTGACCTATCACCAGATTTGACAAGTTCATTTCTTTTTTGAGAATCAGACTCCATTCTTTTATTTAATTCAATCTCATAGAGTCTAGATCTAAGAACTTTCATTGCTTTTTCTTTGTTCTTATGTTGAGATTTTTGATCTTGACATTGAGCAACTACACCTGTTGGCTCATGAGTTAATCTCACAGCAGAATATGTTGTGTTAACAGATTGACCTCCTGGACCTGATGAACAAAAATAATCAACTCTAACTTCGCTCATGTTAATATCCACATCAAATTCTTCTGCCTCAGGGAGAACCATAACAGTTGCAGCTGAGGTATGAACTCTTCCTTGAGTCTCTGTCTGAGGAACTCTTTGAACCCTGTGAACACCAGATTCATATTTTAAAACACCATAGACATCTTCTCCGGAAATTTCAAAAATAACCTCCTTAAATCCTCCTGCTGTTCCTTCACTAGTATCAACAATACTGATTCTCCATTTTTTATCTTGAGCAAATTTTGAATACATTCTAAACAAATCACCTGCAAAAATACTAGCTTCATCGCCACCAGTGCCTGCTCTAATTTCAACAACAACATTTTTAGAATCATCTGGATCTTTTGGTATAAGCATAATCTTAATTTCATCTTCAAGGTTATTAATTAATTCCTTTGAATCTTCAAGCTGCTCCTTCGCCATCTCAATCATATCCTTATCTTCAGAGGAACTAATATATTCTTCTGCCTCTTTTTTTTGATCAATTGCATCTTTATACAACCTCCCTTTTTCAACCAACTTGCCTAGTTCCTTTAGCTCTTTGTTTAACTCAATATATTTTTTTTGATTAGCGATAATCTCCGGATTACTAATCATTTGATATATTTCATCATATCTTTTTTCAACGATATCTATTTTATCTAGAAGCATTGTATATTCTTAATACTCAAAATTACCTAATTCTGATTGAATTGATAACTTCTTTTTATCTGATTTCACAACTTCACCTATAATCTTTGCATCAATTCCAACAGACTTTGATGTTTCAATTATATCTGAGGCATAATTTGGTTGTAAATATATTTCCATTCTATGACCCATATTAAAAACTTTGTACATCTCTTTTGGGTCTGTATTGGACTCATTCATAATAAGCTTGAATACTGGAGGGGTTTCAAAAAAATTATTTTTAATAATATGAAGATCATCAATAAAATGAAGAATCTTTGTCTGACCACCTCCTGTACAATGAATTATACCACTAATCTTATTTCTTCCAATTTTATCAAATATTTTTTTTAAAAGTGGAGCATAGGATCTAGTTGGAGATAAAAGCATTTTACCAACATCATAATTTTCAATTTTATCGGTTAATTTTTTTGATCCACAATAAGCTAAATTATCTGGTATTTCATGATCATATGATTCAGGATATAGAGTTTTAATATAAGCAGACAAGACATCATGCCTGGCTGATGTAAGGCCATTACTTCCGATTCCTGAGTTATAATCTAAATCGTATAAAGAATTTCCTGAAGAGGATAGTCCAATAATTACATCTCCAGCTTTAATTTTTGAATTATCAATTATATCATCTTTTTTTACTCTAACAGTTAAACAAGAGTCAACAATAATTGTCCTTACTATATCCCCAACATCTGCTGTTTCTCCTCCTCCACTAAAAATATTTATACCATGACTTCTGTAAAATGATAGGATCTCGTTAGTTCCAGAAATAATTTTGGAAATAACCTCACCTGGAATTTTATTTTTATTTCTTCCAATTGTTGATGAAAGAACAATGTTATCAATCGCTCCTACACAAGCAACATCATCTAAATTCATAACAATTGAGTCCTGGGCAATACCTTTCCATACCGATATATCAGATGTCTCTTTCCAGTATACATATGCCAATGAAGACTTAGTTCCAGCCCCATCTGAATGTATAATTAAAGCATGCTCATCTGAGTTAGAAATATAATCAGGAAGTATTTTACAAAATGCTTTTGGAAATAGGCCTTTATCTTGATTCTTTATTGCATTGTGGACATCCTCTTTATCAGATGATACTCCTCTTAATTTATATCTATTGGCCATTTTTCAGAGCAAAGTTATCAAAATAATCTTAATAAGTTTTTAATAAAAATCATACACATTTTTATTATTCATTTTCAAATTAATATAATTTAGAAACTAAAAATTTTTAAGATTTAAAAGATTGAAAATATTTCAGTGTTTTTATCAATTATATGAATTTTTGATAATTATTTAATGTTTAAATATTAGATCGATAAAAGTTTATTAAAATCACTTTTTGTAATAATTAAAATTTTAAAAAAAATATAAATTGGTAATCAAATAATAAAAAATTATGAGTAAATCTAAATTAGAATATATATGGCTAGATGGTTATACTCCTACTGCTAACATGAGAAGTAAAACTAAAATAGTTAGTGATTTTAGCGGAAAAGTTGAAGACTGCCCAGAATGGAGTTTTGATGGATCCTCTACTTTACAAGCAGAAGGTAATTCTTCTGATTGTATATTAAAACCTGTTTCTATCTATCCTGACCCAGCTAGGGAAAGTGGTTATTTAGTAATGACAGAAGTACTTAATCCTGATGGAACACCTCATGCTTCAAATTCAAGATCAACAATTGATGATGACGATAACGATTTTTGGTTCGGGTTTGAACAAGAGTACTTTATAATGGATACAGAGACACAGCTACCACTTGGATTCCCAATGGGAGGTTACCCAGGTCCACAGGGTATGTATTATTGCTCTGTTGGTGGAAAAAATACGCACGGTAGAGAATTAGTTGAAATACATTCTGACTTATGCCTCGAAGCTGGTTTAAATTTTGAGGGTATAAACCAAGAAGTTGCATCAGGTCAATGGGAATTTCAAATTTTTGCAAAAGGAGCAAAAACAGCTGGAGATCAAATTTGGGTTGCAAGGTATCTCCTTGACAGATTAACTGAAGATTATAACTATTACATCGAATATCATCCTAAACCGATTAAAGGTGATTGGAATGGCTCTGGGATGCATGCTAATTTTTCAAATACTACACTGAGAACATGCGGAGATAAAAATACTTATGAAAAAATATGTGAAGCATTTAGACCTGTAACTAAAGAACACATTGAAGTATATGGTGAGTTTAACGATCAAAGGCTCACAGGTCTTCACGAGACTCAATCAATTCACGAATTTAGCTATGGAATATCTGATAGAGGAGCTTCAATTAGGATTCCTATTGGAACAGTTGAGAGCGGTTGGAAAGGATGGCTAGAAGACAGAAGACCTGCATCAAATGCTGATCCATATAAAGTAGCTGCTAGAATTGTAAAAACAGTTAAAGCAGTTTAGTAAAGTCTAGATCAAAAGAGGGATTATAAATATTAGATATAATACTAATAACATAATCCCTTTTTTTCTTGTCAAAATATTTTTCTTTCCAAAATAAGCCAGTGGTAATATAATAACTGAAAATAAAATTACCCAAAGCATATCATTGTAAATAATACTTCTGTCTATCCCATTTATTGGCATAATTATAGATGTTATGCCAATAACAACAAGTAAATTAAATATATTAGACCCTATTAAATTACCTATTGATAAATCATTTTGTTTTTTTAAGGAAGCAACAATTGATGCAGCTAACTCAGGAATACTTGTACCAATAGCTACCATAGTTATACTAATAATCCTCTCAGAAACATCAAGCTCATTGGCAACAGATACTGCTGACTTTATAAGAGTCTCTGAACCCAACCATAAGAGAGATCCACTAAATAGTATGTATAGAAACGATTTAAAAATTGAAATTTTATCTATATCCAGATCCTCAGAGAGTTCGGTCTGATCATTTTTTTGATAAAAAAATAAATAAAATAATATTGATATTATTGCTGTTACTAAAATAAGACCCTCAATTCTTAAGATTTGACTTTCTGAGTAAATTACATAGTAAAATAAAGCAGTAGATATTATTAATAAGGGAAAATCTGTATTGTAAAATCTTTGTTTTAATGATATTGGATAAATAATAGTAATTATACCTAATACTAAACCAATATTTGCAATATTAGAACCTAAGACATTACCTATTGCAAAATTTGGCAAACCATCAAGGGTTGCATTAAGACTGACTATTAATTCTGGTGCTGATGTTGCAAATGAAACAACAGTCATACCAATTATTATTTTTGGTATAGATAATTTTATAGAAATATCAACTGATGACTTAGTTAACAAATCTCCTCCTTGGGAAAGTAGTATTATACCAAATAAAATTCCTAAATAATCCAATTAAATAAATTTGAGGGCAATGGAGGACTCAAACCCCCATCTGAAGAGCCGTA
>TARA_B100001057_G_scaffold477688_1_pt1 | contig 32851 bp, 49 predicted proteins | sample TARA_B100001057 | Tara Oceans TARA_B100001057 (sample SAMEA2621839) | marine metagenome | biome: marine biome (ENVO:00000447); feature: surface water layer (ENVO:00002042); material: "saline water (ENVO:00002010), including plankton (ENVO:xxxxxxxx)" | depth 5 m | reverse complement strand
CTTGACATTCTGCCACATGAATAATCCCAACCTAACTCGGTCAAGTTGTTAAGAATAAAGTTTAGTGATACTTTTTTCATAGTGTTTGTTTGTTGTATGTTCTTATTATAATGGACACAATACTAAAATCGACGAGTATTGTGCCACTTTATCATCTGGCACAAGGGTTTGGATTTCCGTTGTGATCTTTTGGTAGTCTTAAATCGTTCTCATCAGTATAGTATGAGTCTACTGCATTCTTGACTTCTTTTACTAATCCTAAAATTGCATCCTTGCCAAAATAGTCATGTTCGATTGTATCATGACCAGTGCATGAACTACCCCACTCTGTTACATCGCTATCGATGCGAGCAAATAAACCAGAGGTATACATGTTGAGAATTCCAAGTTCTCTTTTGGATAATCTGATTGTTACCTCTTTTGAATTGTCGTAAGTCATGAGCATTGTAAAGTGTAAAGTTTTCTCTCTTCTGTTGTTAAGCAACATTCGCAAATTCGATGTGCAAAATCACTAAACATAACAGGGGCATCATCATCCCATCCGTAAACATCGTTCGGTGTAATGTCTTCATCGAGTGGAATCTTTGTATCACATCTGTCACACTCTAGTGAAGCACATTCAGCGCACATAAAACCATCATCGGATGGTATTCTGTTTACATACCATCCAGATCCGAAATCTACGGATCTTCCACACTCTGTACAACATGTCATTTAAACGTCCTCCTTATAAAGATTGATTGAATCGGACACAACTAAGTGCCTATGAATGTAGAGTAACTTATCGAGTTCGATGCCCTCTAGGTCAGTCCACTCACTCACAAAATCGGTTTGATCTTCCATGAGAGTGCCATCCTTTAACCATGGACATGAGCATAAGTTATGCTCTTCATCTAACCAGAATGCTCTACCAAAGTGAAGTGAATGAATCATCTGAAATTTAAACCTCTTACTGGATTTTGAGCATCTTCGATTGCTCTGATTTCGGTGATGATGTCTCTTACTCTTTCTCTGTCGAGTGAATCACCATCACCCCATGTAATATCAGTTGATGCACATAGATCAAGATACTTAAGGATTGCGATTGCGATCTCTCCAGTTGTTAGTCCATCGATAGGATAGAGAACATCTTTGTGGTATGGTGCATAGAATGATTCAACATACTCTAGAAATTCTTGAAAGTTGTGCATGTGTCCTTTGCTTAACTATTATTATAATAGGGCATTTTGACAGCGAATGGTGTAACTATGTGCCACTAATCTAACTGGCACACTACCACATTTCTTCTGGTTGTTTTGCTCTATTATCCATCATGAGTTTATAATCCTCCTCTGTTCTCACTCTGAGTCTATCTTGCGTCTCTTGTAACTGTTGCAATGTGTTCTCTATCTCTGGAAATTCGAGATCACATCCTGCTTCATTAATCTCTGAGATCTTCCACTCAAGATAATAAATCATGTCGCTTAACTGCTCATAGGTTAGCGGAACATTAATCGGTTTGGTCATGCTAGTCTCCTATCAAGTAAGTAAGAAATAAATTCGTTATGGTCTGCCCAGTCCTGATCGTAAAAGTCTTCGATGACTTGTTCAATCACTTCTTGCTTAGTTTGCTCACTTGCAAACTCATATTCGTAGGATTGTATGACATTTTCGATGTCTGCTCTTACGTCAATATACTCAAGTCTAAACTTAAGGATGTCTGGGCAAGACTCGATCCATGCCTGAAAATCTTTGTCTGATTGATTCATTAGTTGTCCTCGTTTAGTGTGAAGTTCTTAAGGAAGATAAACTTATAATCGCCATCTTGCGGATCTTTGCCATCTACCAACCACTCTTCACAAACTGCCAGAGCATCAAGTTGTTTCTCACTCTTGATAAGATCTCTCATCTGGTCAAAGAGTGAATCTGCCATGTTGTCGATGGCATATTCTCTTTCGAGTTGTAAATCCATGCGTTGCTCCGTAGGGTGGTGGACGAAAACAAAACTCAACTGCTTAAGTTCGATTTAAATGCGATTGAACGCAACCTTGAAAGTCTTACGTTGGTTTGTTTTCGTATCCTTATCATAGCAATAAAAAACCCCCTGTGGGGGTTTAGTGGACACTTTGCTAACTGTCACATCACTTGCCGATTCCCATAGGGTCATCTGTTTGACTTTCTAGTTCAGATATGTTAGTACTTTCATTGTAGATCTTTTTCTGATATTCTGATACGGATAACTGCTCTGCACTATCTAATTGATAGGATAAACCAGTAACGCTATCAAAGTAAAATCCATCCTCTGAGTTATACCAGAAATCATCCCAGTCTTTTTTTGAGTTGGTCACGTCTTCAATTTTCATTGTAGTAAACCATAGTTGTAGTATTTATAAGATAGCATACTGAGACCCTGCTGTGTGCCTCTGTGTGCCACTTTAAGTAGTAGCACATTATGAGACATAGGATACTGGCGGAATGCCCTCAACAAAGATATAATCAATAACATTCTGTAGTCTTTGTGCAATGCGATCTCCGTACTTATAACCAGTTGGTACGATTGCCTGACCGAACTGTTTTTTGTACAAGTTGAATGCACCGACTGGAATCAATCCCTGCTCAACTGCCTTACGATCATCTTTGTGAATACGAATGACCCTACCAATAGTTTGTGCCATTTCGATGATAGGTAGATTCCTCAACAATACAGTATGAGTGAGACCAGTAACATTGATTCCTTCAGATAGAATAGAATAGTGGAATACAACGAACCTACGATTGTTGTCGTTGCCCCACTCTGTAAGAGTATTGAAAAACTCTTCACGTCCTACTTTCTTGCCATTGATGATAGCACCAAACTTTGATGTGATATGCATAACGTCATATCCATTCTCTTTGAGATAGTGTAGAATGTCAGTCCTACCCAACATGAAACCTAGAATCTTTGAACTAGGTGCAGCAACCAAAACTTTTGCTACTTCATTACTATCGAATGAATCTAGAATATCCTTAAGGTTAGCAGCATCTACCTCAAAGTTGTTGTGCTTATCCCTGACTCGATCGACCTCGAAAGGAACAATTTTAGGTGGTAGGATAGCACCTGCTTCGATCAATTCCTGTGCGGGTACTGACTCTAAAGTTTGACCCCACACTTTTGTGTTGTTCATGCCACGATTCTTGTTAGCACCACGTCCAAACTTAGGTGTTGCTGTGAATGCAAACCTACGACTAGCATTGTATGTCATGCCCATCACACCTTCAAAGAATCTTTTGCCTGTTCCATTGTGTGCTTCATCGTAGTAAATGGTATCAACATTGATGTCAGCATCTACCACGCGATGCAATGAATGATAAGTTGTAAAGATGATCTTATGCTTAGTATGTGTGCTTACAAATAGTTGCACGTCCTCTGTTTTTGTGCTACTGAAGTAATGTGTCTCGCCTGAATGAACATGCATAATATCTGCATCGAGACTGAACTCTGTAAACTCTGCACATAACTGGTTAGCAAGTAAGATGCGAGGTGCGACTACAACTGTAGTTGAATCATATCTCTGCTTCATTTGCTCTAACAAATCAGAGATCATGATGTATGTCTTACCACCACCAGTTGGCACGATGATTTGACCGATATTGTAATCCTGCATGCGGTCAAATGCACGTTGCTGATGGGGTCTCAAATTCATAAATCTCACTCTGTCAATAATATAATAATACTAGAAAAAACCCCCTATGTCAAGGGGTTTAGTCCAGTTTGGCAACTGTCACAAGGGCATAACCTCATGACGTTTACACTCTACGTTTAACTTAATCGATCGATCAGCAACGTACTTATCTACCCATTTAACCATACGATCATTCTGTGCAATTTTACCCTTATGTGTTGTTGGTTTAGTTGGCATTGTACGAGTGAACTGTTCGATAGTTCCATCGCTGTATTCAATTTTGATGTTATACGTTTGAGTTGTCGTTTGCATCAAACAGGTTGTCCTTTTTTGTTGAATGTAATGTTGAGATCAGGAATGAATAACACACCATCATCTTTTAACAATGATAGCATACGAAAGAACCAAATGTCGTTATACTGTTGCTCGTAAGGATCGAGGTCAGGATAATACCTTTGAGAGAATGCGATCATGATACCACCTCTGGGATTGATACAGGAACGATATTAGTACTGACTATCTTATGATTCTCATCATACTTTTGGTCAATCGCAAATGCTTCCCACTTGTCATTGTAGACATATAAGAACTCTTCTCCTGAGTTTGCGTTCTCTGCATACTCATCAAAGTTTCCATCAAGACGAGGTGCTTCACTATCTCCACCATAATATTCTGGTTGGGGATCTCTCTTTACAAATGCTTGCTTTTCATAATCATATACACTATCAGAATAGCATGATGACATGTTACCACCATCAATAAGATCAACAAGGTTCTTTTTTGTGTTGTACTGTTCTTTGAGAGTAACACCCAACCACTCAGGATAACCATCCCAATGATGATATACTGAGAGGATTGAACCATCTGCTAGTTGAAGTCCGATTCTTGCGTTGGTAGACATGTTTGTAAAATAATAAAAGTGAATAAGATTAAAGGAATATCAGCACGCCATGGGCATATACTCTGAGCGATCCATCTTATCGGTATTGAAGTTAGTTACTTCAGCACCTTTTGCGATACGCTCGGCAACTTCATTTTTGAAAGTTGTGAAAGTAATTGTGCTATAGGATTTCTGACCGTTAGCACGAAAAGTAACACGTTTGATGAATCGCTTGACTGTTACAACCATTCCTTTTTCTTTGTCTGCTTCAGCAATGAATGCTTCGGGGAAGAAGTCTACAATGGTTGCTGAGTTTGTGATCTGCATCGGGTGTTCCCTTGACTACTCTTGTAGTATGACATAAAAAATGACCCCTGCCTAGGGGTCATGTGACAGTTTGTAGATTGTCCTACTCAGGAACTAGATATCTACAAATTCTTCGTGCCGATTTGTTGTGTTTTAAGTTTTCAGAATCAACTAAACAATCGAAATAGTCGTTCCATAACTCTGATTCGTATGTGTCGGCATTAAAGTGGTTGTATTCTGGTGTTTGTTGTGCGTTAAAAATGTTATGCATAGGTTTTCCTCACGATAATATCATAATGATCTCATAGTAATGAGAGGGTTTAGTGCATCTTGTTTTCCTCTATGTGTAGCATATGCTGACTGATACTATTTATGTGTTGATGTTCAATCATTTACGCAATGTACATCATAATTAATGTTCTCATCAAACAGTTCCATTACATGATAAGTTGACTCTTCTCCAATAGTAATGACCTCTCTTTTCTTCCAAGGTGTGTCTTTGTTATGATAGACAATTCGGTATGTGTTTGAGATCATCGGTGTATAATCCAATTAGGGTCATTAGTTGGGTGTACCCACCATCCTTGATTCATATTAGGATGGAAGACATACCATTTTTCAAGACGTTCAGTTACATGAACGCAACCATCTTTCTTTAGATGATATTGAAACATTTCACATGCTTCCCTTGATTCTTTTCTGGGTTCAAGTCTTACTCTCATGCTTTAATAGAGTGAGTTTAATGTATCATATTCAGATCCGAGTACACTAGATACCCAATCATCCTCGTTTTCTTGAACACAATCAAATGAACTGTTGTATTCAATATTGACTCGATCCAGTTTAAATGTACTGACCGAACCCCTTGCGATCTTCGATGTTTGCTCTTCGCTCAAGATCTTGCCATTGACGTTTTTTCTGTTTGAGAGTTCTGATTTCGTCATCTGTGTATAAAAATGGGTCTTTGTATGCCTCTTTGAGTGCTTTGTTGATGGATTTAATAATCCCAACACTTGTCTGAGGTTTGTTTACAGGAGTAATCATAGCATTGAATCTTATAGTGTGGGGGACTCTTGTGACGCTTTGTCATTTGGCATAACGTACAAGTTCCCTGAGAATGTAATACGGGGCGTATCTACGGGGTTAGGTGCAACCATGTGCGGGTAGTGTGATGGAAATACAATCAGATCTCCCTTAGATGCTTTAGGAATGATTCTAGTTTGTATTGGCATCTTAAATGCATCACTTAAACCAGACTTCTTATATCTGTCATGATCGTTGTATATAAAACGAAACAACGGATCTCCGTCAGGTACATCATATAGGTAACACATACTCAAGTTACAAAAAGGAACATCATGAGTGTGATACTCTTGATGCATACCTTTATTATATAGATTTGCCCATGCCTCTTGAGGTTTGATCTCTATATCAATCTGAGGTTTGAGTTCATCAATCATCTTATCTAAGGTTGATCGCATACACTCTAACCAATCATTCCAAGGTAGATCAAGATTACCCTGAGATTGAAATGTACTTAAACAATTACAATCCCAAGGCGAATCTACATAGATACTTTCGTCTCTGATCTGCGGTTCAAATAATTTTTCAATCTGTTGTTGGTATTCAACAGGAACTGTATCAATGTAATACCATTGAGGACAGAACATTTCTATAGTCATTGTTTATAAAGATCATTAAGATGAAGTTTATCTACAACAGATTGGATATAGTCCATCTGTCCATGATAAAAGTCTTCAGAGATATTCTTATCTTTGAAGTATCGTTTCTGTAAGTGTGAAACGTATTTAACGAGAGACTCTTTTAACATAGTCTTCTCATCAATGTCTAGTAATGCAGAATGGTAAAGATGACTCATTCCTTTATCCGTAATGACTGGGTGTATTCTAATACATGATCTCGTATTTCGAGAAGTTCGTCAAGACATGTTTGGTTTCTCGCACAATTTCTTAGTGCTGAGTCAGGTTTATGCAATGACTCTTCAAATAGAGTCAAACCTCTATTGTATGCTTCTTCCTGTGGAGATAACATGTTATTAGTAAAGTGGAGTGTATTCTATTCCGTAGGTTACTTAGGTATCATCCCCAATCTTCCTCTTGGGCGTTGGCATTGAATCTTTGTTTTCTTTTGTTTGACTTGTAGTTGCCATTTGTATCTTCAAGAAAGTTTGATTTTGAATTCCGAGTCCTTTTGTCTCGGATAGATTTACCATAGGAGTAGTTGCCTCGTTCGCTTCCACCCCTTCTGAACGTCTTACCCATTTGTACTTAGATTTTATTCTAAAGTAAACTACAGTTTATATATGAGATGTGTTATCACACCTCTGTTTCGGTTGATACGGTTCGCGCCATTCCTTCAGCAATGCTAAAGGGAATAACATTCTCTGTATCAGTAATACCTTCATCAACGATGAGGTCATCAAAAACATAACCAACACCATGCAAGAAGTCCGAAGTCTTTTCCACTACATCCTGTAGGATAGTTCCTTCAAACTCCTTAGTTGTGACAGTTCCGTCTTCGTCAGTTGCGGTCAAAATAAAAGAGGGCATTGGTCTTAACCAAGTGAACCCTCGTATTATAATGGATTTCTAGTCAGGTGTCAACCCTAATCTTTAGGGAATGCTGCCTTCGTACTCTTGACTCCAAGATACCATGTGCCAGTCTTTGCAACGTCCCCTAGTTTACCATCATCAATGTCATGCCACAGTTGGTCAAGTTGCTCTGGTATTTCATTGTACTCAAATTTTCTTTTCATGAAGTATGGTTCATCCTGAAGTACTGTTCTTGAGATAGTATCAGTCTCCTTATCATAATCAAAATCTGGGGGTTGGTCTGTATCTTTAACGAAAGATAATGCAGTTTCATCAATGTCTTTCCATGCGTAATCGCTATGTGCTTCAAATGTGTCTGCGTCTTCTACAAACTGAACAACGAGACCTGCTTCGATGTGTACTAATGCTTTCATGTGACTTAAGAATAATTGTAAACGATTACGACTCCCGCACCACCATTTGAGTTGTTGTATGCGAAACTGTTTTGTGAATAGTGACCATGACCACCACCAGAACCCCATTGTCCATGAGTGATTTCTTCTTGGTTGTTGTAGTAATGGTGCGATGACCCTGCTTTATGCCAGAATGATGAACCTGCCACACCTTCATTGTTTGAACTGTGTGTCATTTCTCCACCACCACCTGGCAAATTAATGTCTCCACCACTGGCATTTCCCCCAGGCCCACCCTGATGAGGGTTGTCTGATTGACCGCCTTGTCCACCAGTTGCAGTGCAATATGAACCAAACGATGAGGTACCACCTGATGATGCTCTGCCACCGTTACGAACATAGGATCCACCACCACCATAAGTATAACTTACTGTGCTAACTCCTGAGACGTCAATATATTTAATTGCGGTTGCTCCACCGCCACCACCTGCACCACGATAGTTACCATCATTAATTCTTGCTCCTCCACCACCGCCTGTGACATATACTAAAACATGAGCACAACCTGCAGGTTTTGTCCATGTACCACTACCGCCTGATGTACTCTTAGAGTTCCATGTACCATTCTGCGATGTATATACGTTTATCCCTAGCATTCTACCCTCCATTGCGGTGGGAACCCATGCTGAACCGTTCCACATAATCGAATGGTTCGCACTGGGTGTACCAGAAAGAAATCCAGTCAGATTAGTAGCAGGTGCTGAGTTAATTGCCGATGAGTCGCCAGTAAACTGGGTGGTTCCCACATTCAAAGTACCTACATTTAACTGTGACATTTAACCTACTTCAATAATTCTTACAATCCTATTTATGAAATAAACGTCACTAGGAATGCATAACCTATTAACCATAAACACAATCCACCTAAAACCTTATAATATTTCTTGAGAGGTGTACCAAAGTATTGTTGTCCGATCATCAAACATTTATGTGCAGGGGATAGTAAATACCCTGAGTATTCAGTTGCTAAGAACCATACAAGATACTGTTGACCAAAGATCAATACAAGTGCTGATGTCATACCTGCATACTTACCTGATGATCCCATGATGTATGCTGCTACCATACCTACGAGAGTTACAGGAATAATCATACTAGGATCTGCTGCTTTGAGATATGCCATGACAGGTGCTTTAATAAGACCTACCACACCACCAAGAGCAAGAACAATAGTAGCAATAATAGCAAAACGACCATCAAGATACTTACCCCACTTCCAATCTTTACAAATGATACTGTAATAACATGCCATGCCTATAAACCAAGGAAAGAAGAATATTGCTCCTGCTTTACCTACACACAATAAGAACCAAATCGTTGCAATAAATGGTGCCCATCCTCGTAATGCCCTCTGCCAGTTGAATTCTCGGATATTATCCATGTTAGGTACAACTGATCGGGGATCAACCTTAGTAAAGATGAACCACCATGTATATACCAAACAGATAATCAGAGGTACAAATGTATATGATAGCATTTGTCCATAAGTAATACCCAATGCTGCCATAGGCAGGATGATAGTCTTTTCTAATGGACTCCACCAATAGTAATGATGAGTTGAAAGATAATCAATGATCCCGAAGTTGGATCTCTTTTCTTTATCTGGTGGTGCGATAGCATCCAGTAGTGGTGCGGATAGTGCTACCCTGCCTGGGATTGGTAGTACACCACCCAAGATAGAGGTGATAATAATCATCACCCTGTTGTCTTTAATGTATTTCTTTGCGAGTGAGTAAACATCATCTAGTACATGATACTCTCGAATAAATCCACCGAGGATCATGATACCAAAAATGTAACCCATGTAGAGTTCTTTTTGGGCGATTGATTCTAAGATTTTAGACATAATTGAAATTGATTACCATTCTAAAGGATGCATTTGTAGTTGATGTACCTGTATGTTTCATACCATTTGGAAAGGTTACGAACCTGTTAGCAACAGATTCTACCTTAGTACCATCTTCAAATGCTGTGTATCCATCACATGTATTCATATAAAGGATACTTGTCTTTATATATGGACGATCTTCTGCGTCCAATATATCAACATGCATACCATGTTCAACGAGACGATCAGTTCCCATGACCATGTTTGCTTTGCACTTGATCATAGCACAAGGTTGCACTTTTTGCAATACAGGGTAAAGAATCTCAATACTTTTATCGACTGGTGCGTGTCTGTCATAAAAGAAATGTACCATCTGCATATTACGATTCACATTCTCAGGTGTGTCATCAACAATCTTAGATGATTCCCAAAGTATGTTGTAACTCATCATCATCTTATACAGATGTGTAAACTCCTCTACTGGTAGGAATGCATCTTCTATATTAATCATTTCTCTTGATACTTTCCCTGTAACTTCTGTAATACTGTTTCCTTCTGCATTGGTGCTACATCAATGAGTCCTTCAGCACTAAACCATGGTGCTGTCTCCCAGTCAAATCCCTCACCTGTAAAATCAGGGGACACAATATACCAGTGACATGCTGAGTCTGGAATATCTACAGCACACACTGCCCAATCATCTGCCCACTGAGGTACTTGAACATACATCACTGGTATATGATTAGCAAACAATGTTTGAATGGATAGAATGAAAGAAAACAAAATCATTTTTCAATCACAGCAATGTGCACACCATTCCAGAAATCGTTAGCATCCTCCGCCTTTTCAGTCAGAATAGTTCTCTCCCACAGCACATTCTTGTCTTTTAGAAACTCCTTTGCTCTCTCCATTACTTTGTCAAAGTTTGCATCATCAATAACCAGAATGTAATCCTTTTCAGCATACTTATGAAGATGTTCCAAGTTTGGAATCATATCCTCGTTGACATCAGCATCATAGAATATCACACGAGGGGGATACTGGGGATTAAATTCAACTGCTTGAATAGGTTTAACAGAGAAACCAATAGAACAATCAGTATTCATCCATTTCTCTGCGTTCTTAATGAACTCATCAACTGGATTTGTGATGTTCTCATAATCTTTATGCAAGTCTTTACGTTTGGGTTTGATAATTTCATCTTGGAAATCATCAATAGCATATGCCTTGACTGCACTATTCTGATACAGAGCAGCGAATACTGTACTACCCATGTATGAACCTGCATCAACATATACTGTCCCACGTTCATTGCATAGGTTGTTGAGTAAGTGTCTGACTTTATTAGATGACAATCCAATCACATCATAACCCTCAGGGTTAAAATTAGAGTTGTTATCTACAGCACCATCAATGGCACGAATGGCACGATCTACCAGAGGATTCATTTTTCGTTGTTGCTTCTTCAATCGAGAGTCTAGCACAGATTCGCAATAGTTGCAATCCCAACAGTCAAATTGACATGTTTTAATTTTCTCTCGCCAGATATTTATAGGTGCATCAGGCATCTTGATGTCATCCATGTAATCTTCAAAGTGAGGAAACATCAACTTACTTGGTTCATCTTGCCATCTTTCAATAAGATCCATGGACTCTTTTAGTCTCATGCCATCTTCTCTACCATGTAACTTGAATACATCAATACCAAGATCTAAGAACTCTTGCCAGTCCTCCTTCCAAGGGGGTAAGTTTGCTGCTTTAAGTTCATGTGCAGAGTCATAAGCATCCCATCGCTGACATGATACACGACTGATAGTGCTATTGAAGTATTGAGGTTCACTTCCCTGTCTTGTACTATTATATTGATAATGTTCTGGCATGATAGGACATCCACCCCAACAATGCTCATTCACAAGCAATGATAGTTTGACTGGATTACCTTTCTCTTCACAATATTTCTTAGCATCAACAATTCTTTTCAGTAGATTTCTATCTCTCATCACATCCCTATCAAGGTTAATGTAATGGAAACCTGCACTTGCAAGGGTGACTATCTCGTTAGGTTTTGTCACCTCTCGTAAGATAGTATTCTTAATTTCTAGTTCTGGAAAATGTTTTTGGATCTGTCCAGTCATAATCCATGATGTATGAGGTATAGTTGCACACCTCACACCATTATCATATAGAAACTTAAAGTTCTTAATGAACTCATCTAGATTCTTTTGATCGGGTCTTACCCAAATGTTATTGAATGTAGCAGACAGGGGAATACCTGTCTTATCTGAAATATATAAAGCATTCTTTGCAGCACCTTGTGCATCACTACTGGTGCGAAAAACATCCCCCATCGCATCCTGCATGAATGGGGGCATTCTTGTAGTAAAGTATAGATCGTATATTACATTTCCATTTCTTAGCAGGAATGGAATGAACTCCTCGTCGATAAACTCAGGACTTACCTTCGGATTGATCGGTAGACTGAATACGCCTTTCTTCGAGGTTATTGTGTGCATAATCTGAGAGAACTCCTGCTGTATCAAATAGTTGCGGTGGTTTACCTTCCATCATTTTATCGACTCTTGCTTCTGCTGCTTCCTTGATTCCACCAACGGAACGATTAACAGCAGTAGAGTATGTCATCGCAAGATCACATACAGCACCTTGATCTTCTGGTGCCATTTGCAACATAGATTCCAAGTTACCTGCTTGAATTCTACCAGTAGTTAGCAAGTCAATAGCAGACTGTTTACCCATACGAGCAATCCAATACTTATGCTCTTCAACTTCTTCTAGTTGTTTATCCTCTAGAATTTTGACAATTTCACTTGAATCGTCAGTTCCTGCTTTCTCTTTAATAATATTAAAGAACCCTTCAAGTTCATCTTTGCATTGCCTGAGTTTGTTTAACCAGATCTGCCTATCAAGATACAGTAATTCTAGTTCGTATTGCTTATCCTGCTTATAGAAAGGATTCGTTTCCTGTTCCATTTCATGTAAAACTCTAGCAATGTCATTTAGACACCGCTTGAATTGAATTGTACTCTTTGATAGAGAATTAGTTCTACCTTGAATCTCCATCATTGCCTGTCGGATCTGCCTGTAGGGTGTGACCTGACTATTAACAACGTAATACTTGTTTTGAAATTCTGTTTGTCCGAAGTGTTGTTGCTCTGACCATGCCATCAGAGATTCATCGAACTTTCCAATTCCTTCCCACTTATCAATACCTTCGAGTTCCTTAATTACATCGGAAACTCTGTAATCGGTATTAGAATTGGATTCCTTTGGCGTAGTCGAAAGGTTGTTTTCTTTCGATGTTTCCTGTTTCTTCATTGGTTGTGCATCTTCCATATTCAAGACATTGTGCATTTGACATTGCATTATTGAAGTAATCTTCAAGTACAACGTTCAGTTCACGAACACTAGAGCACCCATTAATAATATGGATCATCTTTTGTTCTGCGACTGCTAAGTCATAGAGTCCTGTTTTAAACTCTGATTGCTTGTCAACTATTTTAGTCGCAAACTGTAGAGTTGTCAAGTCTCTGACCTCTGCTAACTTATGTATAAGTTTTGTCTCGAACTCATTATCAGCAAGGTATGCGGTTGCTTCACAAATCTGATCTGACCATGTTGCTTCCTCAAGTGTAGAGAATTTAGTCTTAAGAACATTATGTCTATGCTCAAACTCTTCTTGTACTGCCAGTACCATGACATCCCTCATGAAAGGAATGACATAGTTTGAGTACATTGTATCATCTATAGTCTCTTTTTCTTTATTTGTAGTTCCCTCTTCGTTTTGTCCGTAAGTAGATCTTTGATGTCTAATCTCTCCCCAGTACTTGTCTCCAAAGATACCATCTTTACTGGTATATCTGAGATATGTAATGTGCTGAGGGATATACTTAAAGTATTCATCTGCAAGATGATATGATTCCAGTCCTAGGTAAGTACCAATACGGACTCCCCACTCTCCCACCTTAGGATATTTCTCGACATCTAAAACGATGACGTCATTTGAAGTTGTGCTTGTCATTAGTAGTTAGGAATGTTAGTACCGTAATCGTAGTTGCCCTGTCCTGATACAGAACTAGAGGAAGAACAGTGTGCAGATGACATGCCACCATGTCCTGATGGTGGTGAACTACCACCTAAGTTGTTGTAACTATCACTATTGTAGTTAACTTTAAAGGTATTGTTGTTCTGGGAACCATTATAGTTACCTAAACAATATCCTTTTCTCATGCCCATTTCAAAGTTTTCTTCACCCATATTACCAAAGTTGAGTCCTCTAACCTGAATACCAGTGATGTCACTACACTTCTGGTTTCCGTTCTGGTTGTTATTACCTGTACCAACGTACATATGTCCTAACATACTAGGAAGAATCTTCTTCCAACCATCACCTCCTGGCCCATGTTCCCATGATACCCATGATTCAGTCTTGTAGAACTGACCTCTTCTAGTTCCAGATCTCTTGACCCAACCATAAAGTCTTCCATGTCCACCCCATGTAGGGTCAGCACCTGAGTCATCAAAGTTTGGTGGGAAACCAGATGTCCTCATGACTTCAGTTTTTAAGTTAAATGCGTCAGTCCTTGAGTTGTTACCACCATATAGGTAAGACACACCTCCTGCAAACTCATGATCTTGGTGAGATCCCATTGAGTCTCTGTTCACTGTCATATCCCACTGTGACTGGTGTGTTAAACCAGATTCAGTTGACATTGACATTGCATTAGTATAGTTTGAAGAACCCCTATATGTGTTCTCCATAGAGTGAAAGAAGTGCTTAGTATCAGTCCATGATCCTGACATATACGCACCTGATCTATCTAAAATATCTCCTAAGTTCGATGATGTATCTGTAGCATGAACCGTTCTGTTTACGTTTCTCCAAGGAGAACCAGACTGGTATCCTCCTCCAACATATCCGTGTGTCCAAATTCTTGCTGTTGACCATCCTGTATCGTTCTCTCCATCGAATGACCAATATGCGTTAGTTCCGTCTGATCTTAATAATGCACCATTTGTATAATTTAAACTATATCTATCACTTGACTGGTCTGGTAGTGAACTTCCTGCTCCTGCAATCGGACCCCACTGTACCTGTCCTGCGTCTTGATCGTATGAGTAACCTTCAAAGGTTCTATCTGTACTGTTATATCTGAATAATCCTTCTACTGCTGCCCCTGGTCTTTGTGCGGTAGTACCTACAGGTACTTTCATACCGTCTGTACCTGTAATATCTAACGTATAACTAGGTGATGCATCATTAACACCGAGTCTATTATTAGTAGAGTCAACATACAGAGTGCCAGAGTCAAAGTTAAAGTTTCCACCCGCCTCCAGTTGGAATTCAGCAGTTCCACCACCACCTGTTAGTGATACAATTTTATCAACGTTTAACTGAGACATGTGTAGTTTTTACTCCTTCGTATTATTTATGCAGGTCGAACAAGTACACAACCTCTTTTAAGGTATGTATCCTCGTTTCCACTGTCTTGGTCTGAGTGAATAACAACATGCATATCATCTGTGTATGATGTGCCGAGATCAACGGTGAACCATGCATCACCATTAAACACGTTTGGTCCAGTACCACCAGAGTTATCTCCTGGTTGAACTGTAAAGTTTCTCACATATTCTGAGGTGTAACTAGATCCAGATCTGGAGAAGCATGTGTATCTATTACCCATGAAACCACCTGGGTTGTTACCACCTGCAACATGTGTAGGTTGCATTCCTGCTACTGATGGGCATGAGTTACCATCATTATTAGAGATCGCAGTATAGTAAGTAAAGATGTGTTGTCCATCCCCTGCACCAGTATTGTCACGCATGATGGTCATACCATCACCAACACTAGATGAAATATTTAGGAAGTTGCGACCATTGACACCATCATTAGAGTAATAGTTATAGAGATTAAATCTCATCTTTACATAACGATATGATACACCTCTATTACTAAAGGTTGCATATCGATAATCAGATCCACTTACGTTTCTGTAGTAACCGTATGTGCTATTGGTTGCAAAGTTACCTGCAGGAGTTGTATCTCCTGTGTCATTCAAGTTATTACCTGATAATGCTGATGCGTTACTAAAGAATGCAGAACCACCGCCACCCCAGTTACCAATCAAAAGGTAATATGGATGACTGTTTACAGGAACAAAGAATCTACGAACTGTACCATCTAGGTTTAGATAGTAGTTACCGTCAGCAGCAACACCTGCATCCATGAGTTCTTGAACACTTGCTGCTGCTGTAGCAGCAGTTCCACCATTATTACCACCTGACGATGCTCTGATTACTTGTAACCATGAATTACCATTATAAACTTCTACTTGCAATTCTTCTGTGTTAAACCTAATCATTCCTGTTGATGGGGATGATGGTCTTTGTGCTGTAGTTCCTGCAGGTAAACTAAACTGATTAAGTGCAGTCATATTACAGTTACCCGCAACCAACAATGACTCTCCATCATCGAAATTGATCTCGAAGTTATTCATCGAGGATGCGTGTAGTTCGTTAACGTTTAGAGTACTCATGTCTTATGCGTAAAAGAATAACCAGTACATATGATTTTGGGATCCAGGGTTATTTATCCCCCAACTACCAGACCAGTTAGGTTCTGGGAAGTTTTGATTTGAATAGTTGTTACCTGTCTGTCCTACCCATGCATGGTGTTCAACGTTACAACCGTTAGATGCACAACCTAAAGCATTAATCATACTGAAAGTATAGTTTTCACAGTTTGCTGGTGAAACGTGCCAAGTATTGTTCGGATTAAGTTCACCTGCACTGCTACCTCTGTATCTATTGTCTGATGCCTGTGCAGATCCTTTCAAGAACTGCATCCCACTAATTTGTGTACCACCAATGTTACTATGGTTGTTCAGAGAGATGTAGTTATTAAACATGTTATACATGTTTCCACCTCTGGAAGTGAAAACACCAGATATATATCCAACTTCAGTTGATGTATCGTAAGGTGTACCAGATGTAGCAAAACCCTGCATAATCAATACATCGTTAGCACTCCAACCTCTGTAATGGTTTGACTTGAAGTCATTTCCCATTGCTGCTCTTGCATTACCAGTAGTTGATGTAGATGTCCAGTTACCGTACCAAGAGTCCGAACCACCTGTGTAACTACCATGTGATGTATTATCTGTAATAGATGCAACCATTACCCAATACTTATTATTACCATCCTTATATGCATAAACTTCTTCTGTATTAGTGCCATCAAATTTGATGTACCAATATCCAGATCCAGGGTCATTACTTGATAAGTTTGCCATTGATGTGAATGGTGCGTTAGATGTACCATTCTCTCCAAAGTATTGTAACCAAGTGCTGCCTGTATAAACTTCTACAGCACCATCACTTGTATTCCACCGTATATACCCTGGGGTTGGACTACTTGGTCTTTGCCCAGTTGTACCTGTAGGTAGACGCAAAGCACCAGTTCCATCGTGATAAACATTACCGTTTATCTGCAATGTATGCCCTGCAGGAATTGATGTTTGATTTAGTGTTGCGGGTATGCCACCGATGCTACCAACAGTTAGTCTGCTCATTCTATTAAGCGTTTACTTCTATTTATTGACCTGGGGTTGGATACTCCTCCACCCATGCAGTAACAATGTACTTATCTTTATTTAGGGGCGGATTACCTCGGTGTGTCCATGCCCAGTCACAAGGAAATATAACAAACTTACCTGCCTTTGGTTTTACTCTGAAATGTTGATATAAAAATTCTGTTTCGCCACCTTCAAATCCATCATTTAGATAGATCATAGTTGCTAACTTACGATATGGTGCAGAGGGTGTTGATTCATAGTGCCATGCATGATAACCTTGCCCTGGTTCTGTCTTTTGGAGTTTTGCCATAGTGTGTTGAAACCTACGTCCAACCAGAATATCATACTTCAATACATATTCTCTTAGTGCTTGTTCAGTGAGATAATTCCAACGTTGGAAGATCGATCTTGACAAATTATCATGAAAGTATTCTACTGGTAACTCATGCATAAAGATTTGAGAATCAGCAGCACCTTTCTCTGCGTGTCTCTTAATTGTCAAACCATTATCTGATATGAACTTATAGTATTCTAGTATTGGTTGACAATCTAGATTAGTTTCAAACTCACTAATGAAGTTATCATTATGTGTTACATTAGTGATTACTGGTTCGCCTCCATGTTGAGAAGCGAAAGGACTCATTACCATTTATTAATTGGGCAGTGGAATACAGGAAAGCGTGCTTTAACTGCAAGCACACAATTACATTTAGTACAGATCCCAATAGGGGATTTATACTGACAGTTATTACATATTCTAATCCGATTTTGATATAATGTCAAGTCAGGTACATCACCATTCTCAACAATTAACTCACCCTGACCAGATACCATTATTAAAAACTTCTAATTTATTGGATCCCGTATTGAATCTTAACTGCCCGTTTACATATCCTCTGTTAGGTGATCTATCAATTATTACATCATTAAACTGTTGAGTTGTGCCATATGGTAATGGCAATGCACTTTGTGATCCTGTAATTCTTAGTTCTGATCCACCTTTAAATGCAAAATCACTATCTTGATCTAAAGTAACAGTGAACCCAGGTGTTAGTCCTTGTAATTGTGCAACTCGTACCTTCATCGTACACTCCAAGCACCACCAGACTCCACAGTGACTGTGAAACCAGAATTAATTGTGATAGGTCCTGCACTCATTCCGTTGGCAAATTCTGCTCCTGTACTTGGTCCGACTGCAATATTTTCTGCAATGGTGTTTGCGTTAGTTCTAATAATACTATCAGTTCCTAAGGAAGGTCCACCACCTGCAACAGGAGACCATCCTGCACTACCTGTACCATCATCTGCTTTGTAGATCTCTGCAGAGTCAAGATCACTATTGAATCTTATTGTACCGATTGATACACCTGTTGGTCTCTGTGCCTGAGTACCTGAAGGTAACCTGAACACTGAGTTAGTGTTTAAGAAACTTAAGGTTGTTATAATTGCTTGTGTGCTAGTGGCAATCTGATTACCACTTACTCTTGAAATTGCCATAAGATTAGATAGGTAGTTCTAAGATGTGAACAGTGTCTGATGCGAGTGGAGCATCACCAGATGAGAATACAACGTTAGCACCGTTAGCATCAACTGTATAGTTAGTTCCTGCGATCTGAACAACACCATTAAGTGACACTAAAAGTGAATCATCAGAGTGTTTGATACCTCCACTATATGTAGTTACAGCAAACGTTAGAGTAGTACCGTCTCCTGTATATGTTTTAGTAATATACTTGTCAGCACCAACACCACCTCGTCCAGTAACAACTAAGTCACCATCAACTTTTGCGTTACCGAGGATGCCCACTCGGAATCCAGATACCGCAGCAGTACCAATACCAATATGTTCAGTATTATTAAAAGTATCAATATTGATCTCACCAGTATTTGTGAGACCAAACTCTGACCACACTCCATTGTAATAAATCCAACCAAGAGATTTCCCAGGTGTCCAGTTAATATTATAAACAAGGTCACCATCAGAAGGTGTATCGTAGTTGGTGATATTACTAAAATCTGGTTGTCCATTCGCTAATGCGGGTGCTAGTAAGGTTTGCTTAATAACAGTACCATCTTGGTTGTAGTAAGAAATCTTTCTTGCTTGAATGTTATTCGTAAAGGTTGATAGACCTTGGAATGTAACAGGACCTGCGAAGATAGATTCTAACTGGTTAGATGCACCACCAAGTACAGTGAGTTTGTCAGTAAGAACCAACTCAGAGAATGTCTGAATTGTAGTATTCTCTTCACCAACAACGTTCAACTGAGCGATGTCTTCGTTTGTAATCTGACCTGTAACAGGGTTAATAACTTGGTTACCAATGAATAGGTCACCGTTAGAGTTAAGTCCAGAGTAGAATGAAACTCCTCCTTCTTCTTTAATAGACTGGGAGAATCGGATCTGCTCTTGAGTTAGAGTTTCTACCTGTGTTTGGGGGAACGCTGTACTATAGTTTCCAGGTCCGAAACCAAGGTACTCAAACGTGTGATTACCTGACCTGAGGATAGAGTGACGTCTGAATTCGACATTGATCGGAGCAACAGTTCCATCGTTGTTTTCTCTGATTTTAATCTTTCTGACCTCTTCATCGCCAGCACGTGCAGTAAGTTGCACATTCGAGAGTTTTGCGTTATTGGAATCATAGTTAGGTGTAGTACCAGGTTGAGTCCAACCTGTATCAGTTAAGAGGAACTGAATTCCTTCCTTAGTAATTGATCTCTTAGGATCCTTTGCAGGAGTTGGGTTTGCACCATCAGTAGCATTAACAAGACCAATGGTAACGTTATCAGCGACTGAGACTGCAGCGAGAGGGTCTGCAAGGGGGTTGTCTCTGTCAAATGTAGGATAGACCTCATTAACGTTTTGAGAGAACTTCCTGTCGTCAAAGTTGGAAGTTGTAGGTGAAATAGAACCGCATAACAATGTCATGTAATAGATACCGTCATTCACACCTCTTTCAAATGGTTGTACGATTTCAATATCATAGATGTAGAAACATTTTTGAAGATTATAAGTCGTAGTATCACTATTCAGTGGTTGCATAACGTAACCAGAGAGGGGATCTCTAGGTAGAGGATTAGATTTATCCTTATCAATGACGTATCTTACACGATAGGTTCTATCCTGCAAGTCACGAGGGTCAGGGATTCTCTTGAGGAATGTGCTTGGAGTAAAGTTTACGTTGTTGTATTGTGTGTTTGTAGATATTGTTTGATAGATGTCAGAGTTTGAAGTTACAGATAGATACCAACCACCGACTGATCCTGCTTGTCCACCGATTGTATAAGTTGCACTATCAAATTGAATAGGAGATCCTGGGACACCTGCTGCCAGACCAGATACACTAGGTCCATAGGGTGAAATACTTGCTGATTGAACACTTGCAGTTGCAGCACCAGTTGCAACTAAGAGACAGTTGATCTTGTCGGCAACTGCACTAGCACCTGTGCCATCTTGACGTGCACCAACGGTGAAACCCTGCACTCTAGTTGTAGGAGGTGACGCTTCAGTCGTATATCCGTAGAGATAGAGTCTAGTTCCAGGGGTACCACCTTGACCTGCGAGCGATGCGTTAACGACCTTAGTCCTTTGAATATCGATGTTAACCCAGTTAACAGAAGTTTCTTCGCCAAAGATTATATTTCCTGAGGAGATGTTTCCAGTAAGAGTGCCACTAAGTGTAATAGCACCAGTGTTAGTATTAACCGTTCCAACAGTTGTACCTGCAGGAATGTTAGGTCCTGCTACAGGCATGCCTTGGATAATACCAAGAGCATCACCAACTTTTGCTGTAGTTAAGGTAATGGTATTAGTACCAGTAGAACCATTAGCAAGAGTAGAGATAACGTTAAGTGCTTTAGGTGGAATGATGTGAGTCAGTGCACCTGCTTTATCTTTTGAGAATGATTTTGCTTTGAAACCTGCTGCTCTTAACGCTGTGTTACCAAAGTTAGAGTTAGAGTTCGTAATTGACATGTCAGCACCACTCTCAGCAGTGAAGTGACCCTGATATCCCACAGCGAACACCGAAACTGCCTGAATGAATGAGTCATTAGAACACTTGATGTGTTCGTGACCCCATCCTTTTCTATATTCTGCGAAACCATCTAAGTGTGCACCGTCTCCTGCAGTTGCTACATCATAGTTTCCAGTTGATTGATTATATCTAACAAATGCTCTATCGTCTTTCTGTAGTGACAGTCCAGTAAACTGTGCCACAACCATTGATTTGAAACCAGTTGCCTTTGCACCGTTTGCATGCATACCATTCATACCCCACACACTTCTCAGTGATAGGTTGAATGCATAAGGTGATGCTGAGTCAACAGTATCAATTTCAGTCTTAACAGCAATGTTTGAACCTACAGCGTTTCCTGTTGGTTCTCCTTGCATTTGGTAAGTAAAGACGTTACCACTTGCGGATGTGACCGTGAAACTTCCGTTATAAAGTCCTGCATCAACTTCGGACTGCGGTCCAGTTGATCCTGTAACACCACTAACGTTGATGTTAACACCAACAGAAAATCCGTGGTCCCTGGGATTATCAAACTCGTCAACAGTGACTGCCGTTGCTGTCTGTCCATTTCTTGTGATCTGTAAGACTCTGTATTCATCTGAAATCGGTCCAACGATTCTATTTTCTTCGACCCTTGGTTGAATCTGGTCAGCAGCAGGATCGCCAGAGGTATCGGGAATCGTTGCGAATGCTTTCGATACCTTCTGATAATAAATCTCTAGGTCAGTTCTTTCGAGAATGTTAGGAACAGCAGAGTAATCTGTGTTTGGAACTGTACCGTCAGTAATAAGTTTGGAGAGAGGGTTAAGACCATCAGCAAACTCAAAACAAGTTAATCTATGGTGAGAGAACTTAGGTGCAAGTGTCTCTACACTATCAGGTTTGAAATATACACCTTCTTCAGCACCATCAAAGAATGAGAACTGCCAGAAGTATGTACCACCAGTTACTTTGAAGATTGCAGTTCTAGTAGGAACTTGGTCTTCTGTGTTGATACCCTTCGCAGCATAAGTCGTAGGATAAGGAACATACTTGGGGATGATCTTAGTTCTTCTAAGGTCAGTACCAACCAAAGAACAACCTCTAGGTACGATGATACCACCTTCAACAGAATTATACTTGTATAATACGTTGTTAGGTGAGGTTAAGTCTAGGTTAGAGTTTGCGTCAATCGGAGCAACGTTTGTATATAAAACTTCACCTGGTCTGTTGTCAACAATATATTCGGCAGGATAGAGCATGATACTGAAAGCATCAAACTCGTCATTACTTAAACCAACTCTATATGAAAATCTTGCCACTTCAAGAAATGCCCTTTGAATCGATTTAAAGGGACGCAATGCAGAGTTACCTCTGTTGTCAATCGCATCCGATGCATCGAAGTCATCAGGGTTAACGTATATAATACGTCCAGTTCTGGACGTAATAATATTCTTCAGTCTAGTTAGGGACATTTCCTATCTGCTTTTTTAGTATTTATTGGGGTTTAACTTCCACCACCAGAACCAGAAGTTCCTGTAGTTTGAGCATAGGTACGAGTAGTGAATCCAGTAGAACTGTCTTCAAAACCAACTAATGTAAATGAACAATCTGCGTCATTGTTCTCAACGACCAGTCTTTGCCCTGGTCCAATAACAAGAGACTTGATCTCTTCTGTAGTATTTGCAGTGATAGCATTATCCTTGCGGACGTAATGCTTCGTTTCAACTGTTGCACCAGAAGAAGTAACAGAAGAAACTGTTACAGTAGAACGAGTGCCAGTTGTTAACTTAGGATTATCTAAGAATGTATCCGAACCAGAGATGTTCGCAGAACCTTCACCAAGAACAACATATAGAGCAGTTCCTGTGTAGTCACGAACAAATCCAAAAGGACCTGCAGTTTGACTAGTAACAGTATAACTTACACCGTTATAATCAAATGTATCTGAGTTATCTACCCAGGTCCCAGAAACATTGTATACGAAAACAGAGTCATAACTATATGAACTTGATGTATTGATAATTCTGTCTGTTCCCCCGTAATTTGAGTTCGCAGCAGTTCCAGTTGTTCCTTCATAGTAATAAAGTGATGCGGGGAGTGATGTGTTAGCAGTAAGATCATACTGAATGTATGCACCACTGGAACCTGCAGTTCCGTTTGTGGTCTTACCAGTCGTATACTCCGTACCATCATCGGAGTTACCTGCAGTTCCGTCAGGACCCCACTCACCATTCACAGTTTCGGAAAGTTTGAATACCAAACTACTCATACTTGAGTCTGCTACATCAAAACGATATGTTCTGTCTCCCAATACTTCAAATGAGGTTCCAAGATAAAGATTCTCAGTACCACCAGAGGTAGTAAATGTAAATTCATTGGCAGCAGTACCAACACCACCAGATGAGATAGTGGCAGTTGCACCACCAGATGCTGTGATAGAGTCACCATCAGTAAACTCAGATCCAGAACCATTTAAGGTAGAAGGACCAATGTAAAGAGTTGAACCACCAGAACCAGATGCAACAGCAAAAATAGTTGCAACAGATGTGTTACCACCTGATCCCTTTGAAATAGTATTACCGATTGCGAAAGTACCTGTTACAGATTCAACTGCAACAGATCTGATTGCCTTACTCTTTACTGCAACAGTCGTGAAGGGTGGAATATAAAATGATTCAAAGATTGCTGACTTTTCTCCATCAGCAGAAGATAATGCTTGATTGACATTAAGACCTTGGTCAGCACCAACTGCTGTACCTAAGTTAAATCTATAACCAGTGAATACGTCACCAGTGTGTAGTTTGTAAGTTGCAGCGTCTAAGACGACATGTTGATCGTAGTCTTTTACAGCAACGTCAAAAGAGGTGTTTGATCCACCTTGTGCAGTCACAGACAAAACCGTACTTGCAGATGCATCGATAGGTGCCTTGTAGAGCACCGTATTGGTAGTCGCACCTGGTTTTGCTGATGCAAGTAGTCCTTGTTTAGCCATTGTTTATTAGAATCCTGAGTAGAAGAATTGTTGTTGTCTTGTTTGACCAGTGAGGTTGTTTGCTCCAATACCTGCACCGAATGTAACGTCATCAACAGTTACGTTTTCAGTAGATAGGAGTGTGGCATCAGCGTCAGGGAACTTAATGGTTCTAGGACCTGAAATACCTTCAGCAGACAGTGTAATTTGTCCCTGATTATTTCCAGTTGATTTAACTACTGGATTGTTTAAACTCTTATTAAAGAGTTCTGCTGCAGACTTCTCAGTGATCAGCATGTTATATGTGTCTGCACCTCTATTTAGATTATCTGTAGCAGGGAATCTAAAGACTTCGCTTGTTGATGTGTTTACGTTAGCAAGATTGAGTGAAACCTTCTTAGTTGCATCAGTATTGTCCGTAAATATCGCATTCTCATAACTCTTGTTGGATAGAGTTTGAGTTGTTGTAGTACCAACAAATGTTAATGATAAGTCAGGAACTGTAAGAGTCCTGTTAGCAGTCAAGGCAGAGGTGTTGAAAATCGCATAGTTGGTCGCAGTTTCTGCGTTTGCTGCCAACCTAAGATCAACAATAGTCTTATTAAGTGTAGTCTGTTCTGCTTTTGTATCAAGTAAAGTAGATGCAGTAGCAGTAGGTTCTGCAGTAGTTGTTACTGTACCTGCATCAGGTAGGAAGTAAGAACGTCTTGCACCTGATGTAGTTGGCCAATTAATTTGAAAGATTGCTTCTTCTGTGCCATCTACGATAACAAAGTTATCCTCATCAATAAGAATAGTTTTATTTGTCAGTGTCTGCTGAGTATCAGCACCAACAACAGTAGTTCCATTACCAGAGGTAATAGCGGGAAGGGTGAAGATACGAGTATTAGTACCAGTACCAATATTAGAAACTTCAAATCTTGCTTTAGGACCTTGAGCATCTTCTAAGATAAATGTCTGGTCAGAGATTAAGAAGTTACCCGTAACCTTTACAGCACCCGTACCTTTCGGTGCGAGAACAATATCGGTGTTGTTTGCAACGTCATCAACTGCAGTAATGTACAGAGATGTGCTGCTGTTACCATTATCAATACGAGTACAATAGAAACCACCGTCACCAAAGGAAATACCGATTTGATCGTATGCATTTTGATACAATCCACTGTCTCGGTCCAAATCAAACGACAGACCTGGGGCAGTTTTAGTACCCTGTGACAGTCCTTTGAACAACTGATTAATTTTTGCCTTTCTGTTTGGAATCAATGGGTCCGATACCACCACAGGAAGAATCGCTTCTCCTGACAGGTTTGCGTCAGATATTGTCTCCAGTTGTGAAATCTTTCTGGTTCCCACGAATAATCACACTATTTCTTACAGTTTTATTTATACAGGTTAGTCAAGTTCAGGTTCAATATGGATCTCAACCTTGTTTTCTTCGTTATACTCCTTCTGCTCTTCTTCGATTGTTTTGTATGCCCATTCATCAGTATGTCCAACTGACCACCACTTAGGTAATGTCTCAACAGCATAGTTTTGTGTACACACTTTAAAGTCGGGTGTCTTTAGATGATCATTATCAACTAGACTATTATCAAAGAACTGACACCTATTATTAGGTTGTGCTGCAAATTGTCCGTTGTCTAATCCAATAATGTTAAATGTCTTATGCTCAGGGTCATGCTCGGAGAAGTTAGTATCTAATACAGAGAAGTCAGGATGTGCAGTATCAATAGTAAATTCATACTCACCTGCATGCATCTTTCTATCTTTTCCAAAGAACTGACATCTACCAAGTAGAGGTTTCTCTACAACTGTAATGTTATAGTCAAAGCAATCCCACAGTTCCAATACATCTAACGGTAACTGATCATCCCAATCTATATCTTCTTTCCATACAAAGGCACTGAGTGGTAACTTATCAAACAGTGCACCGTAGTCAGTCAGTAAGGTCTCAAAGTATAATGCTTTTGCTTGAATACTCCTTACAGAGATCCAAATTCCTGGGGTGAGTTCTCCATGTCCTTTTTCAAGATCATAAAGATATTCTTTCTTTACCCATACCTTTCTAGGTGGTAAAGGATGAACTAAGTATGCCATTAAGAGAAATAAGATTCAGTTACAATCCCCTCTTCAAATGATACCATACACCGAGGGGTAGGTGCATAGTGAACTCCCCATTTTGCAGGGTAGAGTTCAAGTTGTTTGGTTATACAGAAAGGTGAAACCTTTCCATGATTTTTACTTTTTGCAACTTTGATGCATTCAGCATCTTCAAGTTCATAAGTTCCTGAGTAATCAATACTCCAGATATGACCTGTAGGATCAATATAATATTGACTCAGATATCCGTCAAGATCCTGAGTTCTAAGTTCGCGGTTCCACATTCCTGGACCCAGATCGAACTGGGAGTATATTATATCATAAATTCCCATAAATTGGTTCATCATTTAAATTATTTAGTAGGAGTAGGGAGACTTGAACTCCCACGAGCACATGCTCAACAGATTTTAAGTCTGGTGCGTCTACCTATTCCGCCACACTCCCAATCTAGTCTTTTCTCATATTATTGGTTTGCTAAAATTCCTGTACAAAACATATGCACAGTAACATATACTAATTACAAAAAAGATTTTCTCAATCATTTTCTTTTCTAAGTTGATGATAAACCAATACAAAAGCGTCACATCGAGGACAAGTTAGATTAGTTTCTATCTCGTACTCAGAATCTTCTGAATCGTGATCCCCGCCCCATATTAAATTTGGAAATCCGCATGCCCAACAGTTCATTTGATTCTAATTGATAATCTTTCGTCTAATTTGTCAGTAATACCTAGTCTTTCCATTTTATCTTTCATTCTCTCCTCTCTGAAGTCATCGAGGTTATTAATAATAAGACTAAGTTTTACGTTTGCTTCTTTCAAATGTTCATTTTCAATGAACAGTGAAGTGTTGAGAAGTTTCATCACAACTAATGATGTAGGAATTGCTACGACAACTCCTGTAAAGAATGATGTAATCATTTTTTGAATACTCCTAATTTTGCTAGAAGATATACTCCTAGAATAGTCCAGAATACAACTTCTAACCCTATGTTATTCACTAGTTACTGAGTCCTCCATAAATGATTGTCTAAATTGCTCCACTTGATCTTGAATCTCTTCAGGAACTGGTGGAACCTCGTTGACTGGAACCATCATAGCAGATTTCCCGTCAGGACGAGTAATTTTCCAACAAACCCGTTGGGTTTCTGTTAGATCCATAATAAAATCAAAATGATCCTCTGCTTGGCGCAGAGTAATTCCAATAGGTCCAATCATTGTTCAGCAAAACAGTAAGTGATCATGTCATGGTCAACGACGTCTTGAATAGCACTGATGATTTCTGTGAAACCCTCGGCACCTTCCTTATTCCATTGCCACTCGATAGTCCTGTCAAATCCCTCATTGTCCATAATTTTCACAGACCTTTTGGAAAAATCGACAAAGACGTGTTCTAACCAAGTGTCGTTCATAGTTCTCCTGTACATATGTAGTATAGCAGACCCTGAGACCCCTGTCAAGTTAATTTAGGAAGATAGTGGTACCAGTCAGTTTCATAACTGCACCTGCGGTCAGGGTCATGGCAGCACCTGATGTGATAGTCGCTGCAGTAGAGCAGTTCATTGTCATAGCACCTGCAGCAACGTTGACATTGAATAGACCTGTAACAACATTATTATTATAACCTGTTGCTCCAGAAGTCACCGATACAGGACCAAGTTCATTCAATAGGATATTAGACGGAACTGGTCTAGTCTTAGAGGGGAACTGTTTAGTTACAACATCTCCGAAACAAGTAGTAAAAACTCCTGGTGCAGGAATTATTGATGTTGGATCAGTATTAATCATCTTGTTAAACACAGGAGTCGCAAGGTTGATAACACTATTACCAGACAATACAAGTTCATTACCACTCATCTTTTGAAGTTTACATGAGTTTTCATAGATAGATCCAGTAAACTTAGTATTATTAGCACCATTACTAAATTCTGCTCCTTGCAATGTTAAAGCAGCACCCGCAGTTTTAACATCTACATCTGAGTTAAATGAAATTGTGTGTTTCTGAATCTTATCACTCTTCTTCTTACCGTTTTTATCTACTGTCTTAGGTGCACCAGATGCATTGAGGAAGAAACCTCCACCAACTTCAACGTGAAAGTCGCCAGTAACCTTCAAACGATAATCACCTTCTACGTTTAGAACACCATCACCATCTACAGTACAACAATCGTCACCCATAACATCTACGGTGTGATTTCCTGCGTAACTAGAGTGATCAGCAACTAAATTACCAGTATCATCTTTAGTATTACCTCGGTTAGTCTTTTTATATGCTGTAAGTTTCTTTTCTACCTCTTCATCTGAAATATCCGCATTACTTTCTCTAAGTTTTTTTAGAAATGTCCACTCTGCAAAGGTATTGTTATTGATATTATAAGAAGAGTGAGTAGTTCCACTAGGTTCCTTCATGACATGTGCCTGACGACCTGGGGTTCCTACATGGTGATCAAATGAACCATCAACAAATGTCTTTGCTACTTGTAGATATGGATCTGCTTTTGTAAAGATTTGATCAAGAATACCACCTGCAGCACTATCACCTTCACAACTTCCTCTATTACTACCTCGGATTTTATTAATATTTTCTAATTCTTGGTCACTACAGTTGGTAACACCGAATAATGGGAAGTAACCATGATTATCAGCACCCCCATCAGGTTTTCTATCGCATCCACCACCAAGAAACTTAACGAATAGAGAAAGGAGACCCGAAAGACCACTAAGTCCGTTTTGAAAGAAGTCATTTCCTGCATCAAAGATACCAGAACCTTTTTCCCAGTTGCTAATGATTTCATTTGCACCTTGAACTGCACTAACTGTTGATTTTATACCAGAAATTAATTTTTTAAGATCATTAAGAACTTTTTGTACATTACATACGATACTATCAATGGTTTCTTGCACACCTTGCATTACCATTTCTGCTTTACTGATAGCACCCTCTAACATTCCTGAAATTAAACTAGTGATAGATCCAACAGGATCTGAAATAAAACTAGTAATTTGACTATCAAAGATACAGAGTTGTGATAAAATCTGTTGTACCGCAGTTTGAATCAACCCCATTTGTAAAAATGGAATTCCTGGGGCAAGTTTGGAAAAGTCTAGTAGACCACCCAACTTTTCAGCAAGTGCTGATGTTGCTTCTCTAATCGCAGAAATGACTTGAGTGAAGATTGCACCCAAGAAATTTTGTAGTTTTGCTGTAAGTTTCTCAACAGTTACAACTTTACCTGATACAATGTCAAGAAAATCTCCATCTTCTGTTGCAATCAGTGTACCTGCTGTATCAGCAATATCCTCCATCAGGTAGTTTAATTTTGCTTCTACAGATTTCCATGGTCCACCTACACCATTTGCAGTAGGGATTGGTTTACTAGGTGATCTTGGTTTTGTTGGATTACCAGAGGATCCTGGTATATGTGTACCTATGTTATTTGGCGATCCTGGTCCTGCAGGTTCTGGTTGTATATTACTTCCTGGAATTTTAACTTGGTTACCACCAGATGCATTCTCCTTATTATTTACTTCATTACTATTTGGATCAGCAGTCCTTCTAAGTGCAGGGTTTACCTGAGGACCTTCCATTGCTTCACCTGTTAAGGTGAATTGATGCTTTTTACCACTCTCAAGACTTTTTTGAATACGCAAAACACCGATAACAATCGGCATTTGAGCAGATTCTCCATCCATGAAGAATCCCATGACAATCGCACCAGGTTGAAGTTGTCCTGCACTCTCACCCTGACCATCATTACCTGCCTGAGAAGTATGTTGTAATACTGTTGCCCATGGTAATTCGTCTGTAGGTAAGTCAGCAACTGTACCACCTCTCACGTTAGTGTAATATCCGAGCACACGAACCTTACACCGACCGAGTTCCATCGGGTCTTCATTGTCTTCAACTTCTCCAACCCACCAATAAAATCCGTCTTTACCAACGAAATTTACATTAGGTTCATTGAGAATCCCTTCAACTGTGTTCATCTATCTTGAGATTTTTGATTATTTATGGAAAAACCTTGGAGGTCAAAATTTTGGCGGGGTTTTTTTGCCCCGATTTTTGTAACTAAAAGGCAATTTTGGTTCTGACAAACTTATAGGTTTCTTTACTACCCCAGATCATCTTACCATCAACATACCCTTGGTCACAACTATGTAACTTGTCACCAAAGAGTGACATCTGTGATTTGATTTCAACTCCATTAGCAATACAATTTCCCACTACGGAACCGTGCCATGCGTTACCATCAAATGTAAACAGCATACCACACTCTTCAGATTTTGTCCACTCCAAATCGTAATTCTCTATTAATACTTTAGTGTTTGATATTATTACCTTCTTGTGATATCTTTTTCTATATGGTTTGCTTGGTCCATCAACTCTATAGTAATTTTGAGACTGTAAACCCCCTTCTATCTCTTGCCAGTGCATAAAGATTGATGCGTAGGCATGGGGATTTGCTTGTGCTTGTGCTATGTTATTCCAAAGTCCTAAGAGATAAGACTCAATCGTCATAGACTAGACATTCTGGTTCTGAAGGGTTCTGGTCACAGTAAAGTTCGAGAGCAGTAGGGTCATGATGATCTCCTGCTTCAATTTCACTTTTGTGATGCTGAACGTACTCTTCTAACTCATGAAGTTCGCCTTCAATGTGTCTACGAGTCTGAGGACTTGTTGTTGGATTGTCTAAGATTTTTTTATCTTGTTGGATGTGGTCTTCTAGTGATTTCATGTTAGTACCTGAGTGATACAAAACTATTTATCAACTAACAGCGTCCTTCATGAGGAGCATTTCCGAAGAAAATGTATCTGATGTTCCTTTATGAGCAATCGTAACAATCATGTAACGACCACTATACCTCTTATCTCTCTTAATCTTATCACCAGATTTTACTGTAGATGGTAAGGTAACATCGATACCATAACCTCCGTAGAGGTCTAGGTTTCCAGGAATTGAGATTTGTAGTTTTGTGTTTTTTAGTGATTCCATTCTCATCCATTGATATGCTTGCAACTCTACGAGTGATTCATAATTTTTCTGAGAATTTCTGTTCAAACCAGGGATATTATTATACCATTTCTTATCGAAAATTTGGTTTGGAAGTATACTATAACGCACCCTCTTAGGGTTGTCAATAAGATTTTTGGTTTCATCATCAAGTCGTGACACAGGGTTGACTGCCTTCTTTCCACCTAAATGTGACATCGATTTCCAGAGATCATTAATATTATAGTTGAAACTTGCTCCTGCTAGGTCTGGACTCTTACCACCCCATCTAGATTGATTGATTGTTACAGGATCAAACCCTACGCTGTATCCTGACCACGCACCATGCCTCAATCCCATCAAAAAGTTTTTCTCTTCTGGAAATGATACAGTATCAATTTTAAACTGGTCTGTTGCTCCATCACCTACCCTCTTTAAAGAAAGAGAATAATTGTATAATCTTGCTTTACCTGTTACATTATCAGTTTTGGTATCAACATCCTGAGCATTGATATCATCAATCATACCATCAATAGATTTGAAGTGATAACCTAATGCATTTTCAAAGAATGTGTACCCGTTTTGATAACTACCACCCGTTTTCTTTTTTCTGACTGTTCTCTGGGTAATCCAATAGATTGTATCTAAAGGTCTCCAGTTTGGTGCTATAAACTTATGTTTGGTTAAACTATCCTCTGCAAATACTTTTTTGGGACTTCCAAGAAACATAGTGTTTCCCACTAATGTTTTGACAATATCAGTTGCTTCAATACCAGTCCTTTTAAAGATTACTTCTGAGTTTCCAAAAACATTTGATGCTTCATTCTTAATATATTCATCAGAACATGCATGAATAATAAATGCATCAGTAGTTTGAGTAACTCTACTTCTACTACTAATGTTGTATGATCTAAAAGAATACTTTCTCGTAACAACACTTCCTTTAACTTCAAATTCAATCAGTTCAGATCCAGTAAAAACATTTGAGAGACCTGCACTATCCTCAAAGATAAACATTGCCTCGATTGTTGCAGACTCAATGCTCTCGTAGATCTCCCAAGTTTTGAGAAAGGTAATTAAATTATATGCACCATCTTTAGTTGTGATTTTTTTCCCATCTCTCTTAAGAGAAATTGTAACAGTACAATCACCCGCATTTACTCTTTTAATACTCATCGTAAAAGACCTCTCATAAAGTTATTGTTGGAATTAAGAGCATATGCTGTGCTTTTTAACACACCATTGATATTTACAGTTCCTATACCAGGTAAACTATTTACCGATGGTGAATCTCCTCCACCACCACCTGACGCACCTGCTATACCTTCTTGTGCTTGATTGACAGCATTAGCAGTCACAGCATTAGATGATCTCACTGTTGTTGCTGCAGTCATTACAGCATTATTTACACCATCTTTGAATTGTTTTCTTGATTCATTTCTGTCTGAAGTTGCCTTTGCTAATGCTGATGTGTCGCTTAAAGCAGATCCAAACTGACTAGAAACTCCTGCTCCCATTCT